>OGCQ01000131.1_pt1 | contig 145283 bp, 113 predicted proteins | sample 1570161 | NCBI WGS metagenome assembly OGCQ01 (sample SAMEA4384402, study PRJEB24528) | human gut metagenome
TAGGCTGCAGGTGTAAAGACAGTAATGTCAAAGCCGAGCAGTACTAATTACCCGATCGGCTTTTTTACAGCAATTCTTTATCTCATTTCCCGAATATGTCAACTCATACTGAGTACGGCAGATGTTTTATCCGTACGGCTTCGATACACTGAAGCAAAGGTTCTCTTAGGTGGTTATAGCAGTGAGGTTCCACCTCTTCCCATTCCGAACAGAGAAGTTAAGCTCACTTACGCCGATGGTACTGCGGTTTTCCCGTGGGAGAGTAGGTAGCCGCCTCTTCAAGCCGGATCCTGATTAAGGGTCCGGCTTTCTTTTTGTATGACGTCGATAGTAGGTTTTCTTGTTTAGGGTGGAAGCGCGGAATGGCTTCTGGAATTCACTGGCTGCCATCGCCCGTAAAACGCCTTTCTTAAAGCCGCGGCTGGCCGCCGACTATATTGACAATCCCATCCCTCTTTAAGTTCCTTTTCGTTGTTCACGCTCGGCAGAGCAGACAAGTTGGGCTTTGCCCTCGCTTAATCGCAACGTTGAGTAGGGGGGGGGAATTGTTGTATCTGCGGGGATTTGGGCAATGCGTGATAAGGTTTACTTATCGCCGTCTTCGATGCGAGTGCGATGAGGGGCGGGTGCATGAGGCCGGTTTCTTAAGCCGGCGAGGTATTCGCTGATCGTGAGGGGCTCGGGGCGTTTGCGGAATTTCTGAACCAGCTTCTCCCGAATGAGGTAATAGCTGGCCCGCAGGGTCCGGCGAATCTCGGTGATTCCCCGGCGCGGCGGGAATATCTTCATCGTCATTTCCCGGTCCCATTTCTGGGTGAAAAAACGACTGTAATAGTCATTCTCCGGATTGACCAGACACTCAAAATCGCCTTCCCATTCGATGCGGTTGAGCATCAGGTTGGGTTCCGAGACGTAGAGCATTTTGAACGGTAACGACTGATAGGGCAGATAGTTGAGAAAAACTTCCCCGTAATTGTTGCGATAGTTGCCGGGCATTCGGGATTTCTCATAAAAGACCAGCTTGTTGTCAACCAGCAGGATCACCCATTTGTGCGACTCCTTGGGGAACATCAGCTCTCCGAGCATGCTCGGAGTCTCGATGTATCCGCGTTTCCCGACCCGCACGATCTCGGCGATGAACTGTTCGGGATTTTCCGCGTGTTCGAGCACCTGGTTGCAGATCACATAGTCGAACGCCTTCTCTCCGAAGGGGAGCAATTCGCCGTCGGCTTTGATGAACTGCTGGTGAGGATAGATCAGTATCTCCCCGCAGCGGTGCGTGTTGTCCTGCATGTATTTGTCGGCAATGACGTCGGAACGATACATCGGGTTATGCCCCGAACCGATTTCGAGGACCATATCCTTTCGTTTGATCGCCAGGTCGTGACGCCCCAGGGGATGACGGGTGATCATACTATTTTTTCCACCGTTTGAGATGCGGGAAGAACTCCCGCATGCCGGCAACGGCCTCCTCGCGGGTGTAGGTGCGCCCGTCTTCGTGCCTGAACTCCTCGTGGAATTGGGCACAATGCTGAATCATCTCCTCCATCGAGCACTCCTGGGTGAAAACACCCTCCTTGTAGCAATAGGCGCAGTAATCGTTGTTGGGAGTTCCGTCGGCTTCGGTGCCGAAATGTTCCGGGGCCGTCATGGGCATGCCGCAACTCTGGCAGAAAATCATCTCTTCGGGTGTCATATTTTCCGATTTTTAGGCCCCGCATGTCTGGGCATGACGGAACCGGGTTCCTACAAAGATAGACAATTTCTGTTTCCGGATGCGTTTCGGGCGTATAAATCGGCTTTCTTAAAGCCGTTTTTCCGAACGCAGGAATCCGAGGATGGCCTGTGCCGTGGTCTCGGGTTCTTCGAGGAAGCCCATGTGTCCTGAATTTTCGAGCCATACAACCTGTGCCTCAGGGTGTTCGGCGACCATTTTTTCGGCGGCTTCGACCGGGATGTAGCCGTCCTTGCGACCGAGGATGAACAGCACGGGGACTTTCGTTTCGTGCAGCATTGCGTTGCGGTCCTTGCGGGCGATCATCCCGTTCAGCAGGGCGACGATCCCCTCGTCCTCGGTGACGAAAACCTGTTCGGTGAGGTCCTCGATATAGTCTTTCATCCGGGAGCGGTTCTCTTCGGCGAATCCCGCTTCGGGGGCCACGCGTGCCAGCAGTTCTTTCTTCCCGGCCTTCACGAGTGCGATCTCGCGGCGGCGGTTTTCAGCCTTCTCGGGCGTGTCGGCATTGGGCGTCGAGCTGAGCAGCACCACGCCGTCGAGCATTTCGGGATGGCGTTCACAAAAGGCCAGGGCGACATAGCCGCCCATCGAATGCCCCACGAGCGTGCAGCGTTCGATCCCCAGCTCCCGGAGCCCGTCGGCCACGGTGTCGGCCAGGAACTCCATCGAGTGCTCCTCGCCCGTGACGACCGAGATGCCGTGGCCGGGCAGGTCTAACGTAACCACCCGCAGTTCCTTGTAGAGGAATGGAATAAAATCTTCCCAGACGAGCATCGATTCGAGGTAGCCGTGCAGCAACACGACGCATTTGTCCCCTTGCCCGGAGTCGCAGACGTGCAGGGCCGTCGGCCCTGCCATAATGAATTTTTCGATCATCGAATTCGCGTTTATTCCTCCTCTTCGTCGAGGTAGTCGAGCGCCGATTCGCGTTTGCGGGGCAGTATTATCTCCTCCTCGTCCTCTTCGATACTGCTGTACAACGTGTGGCGCTCCTTGCCGCTTTTGCGCATCGGCTCGAGGCGTTTGGCTTTCCGAAGTTCGTCCGTTTCGTGTTCACGGATTCCCTTTTGTGTTTTCATGGGGAAAAACTGGTTTGTTTAGAAATTTTCGCTGTCGAACACCCCTCCGAAGACCCGGCGTGCCGGGCCTGTCAGGCAGATGTCCGTGTAGGTCTGTGTTTCAGGTTCATGCGAAAACCGTACCGCAAGTTCTCCTCCGGGGACCGAAACCGCAAAATGCGCGGTCCGGCGCTGGAGAACGAAATTGGTGACGATGGCGGCGGCTGTGGCTCCCGTGCCGCAGGCGAGGGTCTCGTTCTCTACGCCGCGCTCGTAGGTGCGCACGCGGATCGTGCCGTTGCCTGTCACCTGTACGAAATTGACGTTCGTGCCCTGCGGGAAGCGGGCCGTGTCGCGGCGGATGATACGTCCGCGGCCGATGACGTCGACCGATTCGAGGTCGTCGACGAATTCCACATAGTGGGGTACTCCCGTATTGAGAAACCACCAGCCCTCGCCCGTGCGGATCTCCCGGACGGCGGTCATCCCCAGTTCGATCTCGCCCGCCGAGCCTTTCGAACGGCAGATGCGGGCGGTGTGGAGCCCGTCCGCGGCATCGAAATACTTGGTTTCGCCGCCGATGCCCAGGTGGTGGGCGAACAGCGCGAAACAGCGGGCTCCGTTGCCGCACATCTCGCCTTCCGACCCGTCGGCGTTGTAATAACGCATCGAGCAGTCGATCTCGGCGTTGCGGGCAAGGGTCATCAGCCCGTCGGCGCCGATGCCGAAATGGCGGTCGCACAGCCGGGCGATCACCGCCGCATCAGGCGTGAAGACGCCGTCGCGGTTGTCGATCAGGATGAAGTCATTGCCCGCACCCTCGTATTTTGTGAATTCCGTCTGCATTTCGGGGAGTTATGTATGCGCAAAAATAGTAAAACTTCTAAAAGTTTTGCTAATTTTGTGAAAAATATCCGCGACGCTGCCCGCCGGCGCGCGGTTATGTATTAATACCGGTTTAAAAATTCCCGTTATGAAAAGTGTGCTTTTCAAGCATCGTTCGATACGAAAGTTCCTTTCGACGCCCATTCCCGAGGAGCTCCTGCAGGAGTGTCTCGAGGCCGCTTCGCGCGCCTCTACCTGCGGCAATATGCAGCTTTATTCGCTGGTGGTGACCCGCGATCAGGCTCTCCGCGAGAAACTTGCGCCGTGCCATTTCAACCAGCCGATGGTCCGTGAGGCTCCGTGTGTGGTGACCGTCTGCGCCGACGTGCACCGCTTCACGATGTGGTGCGAGCAGCGCGACGCCGATCCCGCCTACGACAATTTCGCCTGGTTCCTGAATGCTTCGACCGACGCCCTGCTGGCGGCCCAGAACCTCTGCGTCGAGGCTGAGATGCACGGGCTGGGTATCTGCTACCTCGGCACGACGATCTACACCGCAAGCGATATTTCGCGCATCCTGGAGCTCCCGAAAGGGGTCATTCCGCTTACTACCGTGGTCATGGGCTATCCCGACGAGTCGCCCGGGCTGACCGACCGCCTGCCGCTGGAAGCCGTGGTGCATTACGAAAAATACACCGACTACACCGCCGCCGAGATCGACGAACTGTGGGCCGAACGCGAGGAGTCGGACCTCACGAAGCGGCTGTTGGCGGAGAACGGGCTGCCGAACCTGGCGAAGATCTTCACCGAGCGGCGTTACGTGCGCAAGGACAACCTCGCTATCTCGAAATCCTATTTCGCCCTGCTGAAAGAGAAAGGGTTTTTCAACAACTGATACTGTGCATCGGGTGTGCCGCATATTCGCCGCCGCGGCGCTGGGTCTTCTCGGCTCGGCCTGCAGCGTCACGCGCCACATTCCCGAAGGGCAGTACCTCGTGCAGCAGGTGAAGATCGAGGACGATGAATCGACGCCCCGCAGGGACCGTATCACGGCCTCCGACCTGGAGAAATACATCCGGCAAACCCCTAACAAACGTTTCCTCGGGACCAATTTCTACGTCTGGCTCTACGAGCAGGCTAATCCGTCGAAGGACAACCGCTGGAACAACTGGAAGCGTAAGATCGGGCAGGCGCCCGTGCTGCTGGAAATGGGGCTGACGGAGAAGAGCGCGGAGAACCTGAAAGTCTACATGGATTCGAAGGGATTTTTCAATTCGCGGTCGTCGTTCGAGGTCGATACCACGTCGCGCCGCAAGCGGGCCCGGATCACTTACCGCACGCATCAGGGCGAACCCTACCGCATCGACTCGATCTCCTACGAATTTCAGGACGAGTTTCTCGAGCAGATCGTGCTGCCCGATACGGCGAACACGCTGCTCCGCCGGGGAAATATCTACGACGTCACGGTGCTCGACGCCGAGCGGGAACGCATCGCCTCCTACCTCAAAGAGCGGGGGTACTACAATTTCTCGGTCAACAACATCATGTTCCGGGCCGACACGCTGGGCGGCAACCGCGAGGTCGACCTCCGCGTGGTCGTCAAACAGTACCTTACGGGCTACAACGCCCGCGGGCAGGCCGTCATGGACAACAACATGGTCTACCGCATCGACCGGATCAATATCTTCCCGGATTACGATCCGACCGTCGCGCGGACCGATACCACGTTGGTCGCGCGCCTCGACACGCTCTATTACCGGGGCCTGAACATCATCTACGAACAGCGTCCCAACCTGCGTCCGTCGGTGCTCCGGCAGGCCGTGCCGCTCTATCCCAACTACGTCTACAACTCGGCGCAGGTCAACCGCGCCTATACCGACCTGATGGCCCTGGGATATTTTAAGAGCGCCAAGATCGCCTTCGAGGAGCAGCCCCAGCCGGTGGATGTCACCAATTACGTCTCCTTCATCGGCGCGACGGCCGATTCGACCCGGACGCTCTATACCCGCGAGGGCTACCTCACGTGCAACATCCTCTGCACGCCGACGCTCAAACAGAGTGTCAAAGTCGACCTCGAGGGGAGCACCACGTCGAGCTTCTACGGACTGAAAGCCACGCTGGGCTACCAGAACCGCAATATTTTCCGCGGGGCGGAGTCGTTCGACATCTCCTTTACGGCGGGCTACGAGTTTATGAAGGCACCCGATGCCAAGAAGAAGCGGGCCACGGAGTTCGGCGTCACCACGGGTTTGACTTTCCCGCGCTTCCTCCTGCCGGGGCGTTTCCGCTCGGTGAACCAGCCCCGGACCAAGATCGAACTGTCGGTCAATTTCCAGGACCGTCCCTATTACCGCCGCACGCTTTCCAGCGCCGGCATTACCTACATGTGGACCAACAACCGCTATTCGTCGTTCTCGCTGCGGCCGATCGACATCAATGTGGTCGATGTGAACGACCTCGACGCCTCGTTCCTGATGGTCAACAACTCGGGTCCCAACGGCGAGCCGCAGCTCACCCAGAACCGCTACCTGCTCGAGAGTTTCACGACGCAGTTCATAGGCGGCCTTTCGTTCGGTTACAGCTACAACAACCAGCGCAAGAACCTCGGGGGCAACGCCACGAACATCCGCTTCAACGGAGAGACCGCCGGCAACCTGATCGATGCCGTCGAGCATATGTTCTTCTCCCCGGCCAAGGGCAAGGACTACTATTCGATTTTCGGCATCCGCTATTCGCAGTATTTCCGCTCGGACCTGAGCGTCAGCCGGAAGATCATGCTGGGCGGCGTGACGGCGCTCGTCGGACGTCTTTACGGCGGCGTGGCGATGGCCTACGGCAACTCCTCCTCCGTGCCGTTCGACCGCCAGTTCTACTGCGGCGGCAGCAACGGCATGCGCGGCTGGACGCCCCGGACCCTCGGACAGGGCTCGGTGGCCAATCCCCACAACGACTATCCGGTGCAGACCGGCGACGTGAAGCTGGAGGCCAACCTCGAACTGCGCTTCCCGGTCTGGGGGATCATCCACGGGGCGACCTTCTTCGATCTGGGCAATATCTGGTACATCCGGGAGAATCCGAAAGAGTATTCGGACGATGCGGTCTTCCGCTTCAACCGGTTCTACAAGCAATTGGGATTCAACACGGGTCTGGGCCTGCGCTTCGACATCAAATTCGCCGTGCTGCGCCTCGACTGGGGCATCCAGCTCCACAATCCCAACAATCCCGCCGGCGAGCGGTGGATTCACAATTTCCGCTGGAAGAATACGGCGCTGAATTTCGGCGTCGGCTACCCGTTCTGATTTATCCGTTTCCGTTTATTCGGAGCGTTTGGTCCGAGCGTGTTCGGCCTGAAATTGCGTCGGTGTCAGGCCGAACTGTTTCTTGAAACGGATCGTGAAATATTTGGGAGAGCTGAACCCCAATTCGTAGGAAACCTCCGAAATCAGCCGCCCGCCGTCGCAGAGCAGCGTTGCGGCCTTTTTGAACCGGATCATTTCGATGAATTCTCCCGGACTGTGCCCCGTAATACCCTTGATTTTCTGGGTCAGAATCGTTTTGCTGACGTTCAGTTCGCGGCACAGCGTTTGGACGTTGATGTCTTCCTTATAAAGATTGCGCTCGACCGCTTCGGTTGCAGCAGTCAGGAAATTGGCGTCCTTGTCGTTGGTGGTCACCACCTCGGAACCCGCTATCGAACGGCTGTATTTCCGGCGCATTCGCTGCCGGTTCTCCAACAGGTTGCGGCAGCGCGCTTCGAGCTGGCTGATGTTGAACGGTTTGGTAATATAATCGTCTGCTCCCTGGCTGATGCTTTCGAGACTGAGGCCGGTCGAAGGCTGGGCGGTCAGCAGGATGATCGGAATGTGACATGTTTCGAGGTCCTGACGCAGTTTGCCGCAGAGGCTCAGACCGTCCATCACCGGCATCACCACGTCGCTGATAACGATGTCGGGTTGCAGTTTTTTGGCCATGCTGTACCCCTCGGCGCCGTCGGAGGCTTCGCAGACCCGGTAGTCCCGTTTGAAAATGGAATACAGCAGGGTCCGCAGTTCGGCGTCATCCTCGACGATCAGCATCTTATAGCCTTTTTCCGGGGCCTCTGCGGCAACGGGTGCGGGAGTGTGGATGCGGGACGGCAGAGGAGCCGAGACGCATTCCGGACGGGATTGTTCAACGGATGTAACCTTGTCGTCGCCGGCATACCATTTTTGGCCGGACGGGAGCGTGACGGTAAAGAGCGCACCGCCGTTCCGATTGTTTTGTGCGGTCAGAGTTCCGTGGTGCAGTTCGAGGATGCCCCGGCTCAGGGCGAGTCCGATGCCTGTGCCGTGGTTGTGGCGGTCGCGCGAGGTTGTCGCGGTGTCTTGGTAGAAGGGGTCGAAAATGTGCGGCAGGGCTTTTTCCGAGATGCCGCATCCTGTGTCGGCAAAGGTGATCGTAACGGTATTGTCTTCCTTGCGGTGGTGTTTGATGCGCATGCCTCGTGCTGAGTTTTCCATCCCGACTATCTGGATCACCTGGACCGGTACGCCCGCGAGAACTGCACCAGGTTCCGCGACGACAAACACTGCATCGGCTACTACCTCGACAATGAATTGGGATTTATCGGATGGCGCAAGTATTTTGCCGACCAGACGATCCTGCTGCGTAATTTTCTGGGCATAACGGATGCCCGGAATCCGACGCCGCTTCCCGAGAGCTGCGCCTATGCCAAGGAGGCGGCGCTTGAGTTTCTGCGACTCCGCGGCGTCGCACCCGACGCAATCACCGAAGAAGACGAAGAGGCGTTCCGTGCCTATGTGGCCGATTACTATTTCCGGACTGCTTCCGAAGCGCTGCGGCGTTACGATCCGAACCATCTGATTTTGGGAAGCCGCCTGCACGGGTTTCCGAAATATGACGAGATCACCGTACGGGCCTGTGCCCGATACTGCGACGCGATTTCGATCAATTATTATGGGGTCTGGACGCCCGAAGAGAAATACATGCGCGATCTGGAGGCATGGTCCGGAGGCAAGCCCTTTTTCGTCACCGAATTCTATGTCAAGGGGGAGGATGCCGTCCGCAACGGCATTCCGTATGAGAACAGGGAGGGCGGCGGCTGGCTTGTGCGCACGCAGGCCGATCGCGGACGTTTTTACCAGAATTTCACGCTTCATCTGTTGCGTGCCCGGAACTGCGTCGGATGGGTGCATTTCAAATACCGCGATGCGGTTTACAGGAGTAAGAGCGGTGAAGAGGCTTATTGCAACAAAGGTATCGTTTCGGTGGACTGTCAACCTTACACGGATTTTCTGAAAGCCATGAAGCAGGTTCATGTCAACGCCTATGCGCTGATCGATTATTTTGACCGGGAATCCAGTGTGTCGGAATGATCCCGGTTCCAGTCCGGTGACAATCCCTCGATGAAACGAAGGGCACGGCAAGCCTTGAACGGTCGCGTTCTCCGGCCTGCCGTGCCCTTCGGACCGGGAGCTGCCTGCATTCTCCGGCCGGCGGCTCCCTATTTTTCCGCTTCCCGGCGCCAGCCGGCGAGTTGTTCTGCGAGGCGTTTCGCCCGTTCGGGGGCGTCGCCGATCCGGTTGCGGGTTTCGCCGGGATCTTCGCGCAGGTTGTAAAGCTCCTTTTCCCCCGTGTCGTGGAATTCGATCAGTTTCCAGTCGCCCGCCCGCACCGAGCTGCACCAGCGGCCGCCGTTCTTCCGGCCCTGTATCTTGAAATACCAGTAGAGCGGACGTTCGGCGTCGCACTTTCCGGTGCCGAGCAGTTCGTCGGCGATGCTCGCCCCGTCCGGTTCGAATCCCTCGGGCAGCGGCGTTCCGGTCAGCTGGCAGAGCGTCGGATAGAAGTCGTAATTGTTGGTCGGCAGTTCCGAAACCCTTCCGCCGCAGATCCGCCCCGGCTGCCAGACGATCATTGGTTCGCGCGTGCCGCCTTCGTAAAGGGTTCCCTTGCCGCCGCGCAGCGGTCCGTTGTCGGTCACCTGGGGAGAACCTCCGTTGTCGCTCGTGAAGATCACGATCGTATTGTCGGCGATCCCCAGCTCTTCCAGTTTTTCGACGATCATCCCTACACCGTCGTCGATCACTTTTAACTGGGCGGCGAGATGCGGATTGTGCGGTTTGGCCAGATAATCCGCCGGCCATTTCTTGTAGGGATCGTTTTCGGGGTTGTTTTTGGAGGGCGCGCTGTGGCTGCATCCGGGCTTGCTGCGGAAATAATCCACCAGTTCGGGCTGGCCGTGCACCATCGTGTGCACGGCGTAGTGGCTCAGGTAGAGGAAAAAGGGCCGGTCGCTGTTCCGTTCGATGAAGCCGAGCGCTTCGCGGTTCATGCGTTCGACGATGAATTCGTGTTCTTCGGCCTCGGTCACCGACTTCAGGTGATGCCACGGATAGAAATAGGAGCCGTTGCCGATGCTCTCCTCGGCCGAAAGGATCACCTCTTCGAAACCGTATTCGTCGGGATGCCGTTCGACGGGGGCCCCGTTGGCCTTGTATCCCGAAAGGTGCCATTTGCCGATGATTCCCGTGCGGTAGCCGTTGCGGCGCAATGCCTCGGGGAGCGAGGCGCGGGACGGATCGAGGTGGATCGGGGAGCTCGGTTTGATGTAGTCGGTGATTCCGTCGCGCAGCGGGTAACGGCCCGAAATCAGTCCTGCGCGCGACGGCGAGGAGATCGGCGCCGAGGCATAGGCGTCGGTGAACCGCACGCCGCACCGCGCCAGACTGTCGAGTGCGGGCGTTTCGTTGAACGTGTTGCCGTAGCACCCCAGTTCGGCCCACCCCAGATCGTCGGCGAAGATGATGATGACGTTGGGTCGCTGCTTCGGCTTTTCTCCGGCGGACACCGCGGATGGATGGGTGAATCCGGCTGCGGCCAGCGACAGATAGAAAAGTTCGCGTTTCATGGGTTGTTTCGTTTTGCGGTTATTTCAGTTCGATGCGCATCCATGTTTCGGGGTCGTCCGTCGCGGCGGTGAACCCGTCTTCGACCGCTCCGCTGCGAACCGTCGCATTGAACCGCAGCGTGTCGCCCGGCCGGGCCTGCAATGCGGCGAGCGGCACGGCGATCTCCGTGGCGCGGCCCGGAACGCCCGCAGGGGTGAGCCCCGCGCGGCTGGCGCCGTGAACGCCGGGGATCGGGCTGGCGACCGAACCGTCGGAAGCGATGGTCAGATCGACGCGCCGTCCGCCGCACTCGACGGAGAGCCTGATCTCCGCTCCTCCGGTCGACGCCGGATCGAGCTGTTCGGCCAGCAGATAGAGCCGTTTGCCGTCGTGACAGGCCCGGAAGATCGTTTCGGTCGGGGAGTCGCTGCCGATGAAAAGCGCCTGGTCGCTGCGCCACTCCCGGCCGTCGCCGTCCGGGCGGATGCGGGCTTTCGGGGCGTCGATCCGGTGGTTGAGGTAGAAGACGCCGATCTGGATGCCTTCGTCGCAGTGCATCGTGCCGATGACGCGGTGGGCGTCCATCGGTTCCAGACTGCCCCAGAAGCCTTTGCCGTCGAAAGGCCGGTACCAGTCCTCGTCCCACGACCGTCCGTTGAAGACGCGGCCCCGGCTGTCGCCGATTTTCAGGCTGAACAGCCGGTCGATGTTGCACGAAACGACGATCTCTCCCGACGGGAAGGTCGATACGTATCCGGCGCATCCCTTGAAGAGGTTCGTTTCGCGGTCCGCGGGTCCGGCCGTGTTCTCGCCGAGCGGCTGCCAGTCGAATCCCCGGTTGCGGACGGTCGACATCATGTAGATGCTGCTGCCCTGCGGGCCGTCGGGTTCGAGACGCGCTTCGAGGAACCCGAAAAGCGTCTCTCCGTCGTTGAGCAGGCGGAAGCAGGGCATCTGGTCGGTGAAGATCCGCACGCCCTTGTCGTCGTACTTGTACTGCCGGCAGACGCGCATGTGTCCGTGCCAGGTGCGGCCGTTGTCCGTGGAGGTGATCACCGAGGTCCCCGAATTGCGGGTGGCGGGCAGACAGTCGGTGAAGTAGCACTGAATGCGTCCGTCGGGCAGCTGGAGCAGATAGGGTTCCCAGTTGGTGCCTTCGAAGATGATCTCTTCGTCGGACCAGGTGGCTCCGTTGTCGCGGCTCCTGCGGAGCATGATTCCGCAGCCGACGTTGTGTTTGTAGCCCTTCGCGGCGCGGAACGAGCAGGCGGCGAGCAGGTCGCCGTCGGCCAGTACGACGGCATCGACGGTCGAGAAACAGCGCGTGTCGCTGCCCTCGGAGGTCGTGACGGCGTAGGGTTCGAACAGGATTTGCGTGTCGCTCCAGTGCAGGAGGTCGTCGCTCGTGCAGTAGTAGATGCGCGAGGCGATCTGCCCTCCCTGCACGAAGAGAATGTAGCGTCCGTCGGCCATGCGTTTGATGCGCGGATAGATGGCCGTCCGGTCGGTCTTCAGTTTTTCGGCCGGGAGCAGCTGCCGGTAGGCGCGGACCGATTCGAGCACGCTGTACCGCTCCGCTCCGGCGTGGGAGTTCAGCGGCGCGGCGGCTGTGTTCATTTCGTCGAGCGTATGCAGGCGCACCGGTCTCTCTTCGGCTGGCGCGGCGGCCGGACCGATCGTCAGGATGCAGGCGGCGAGCAGGGAAAGGATACGTGGATTCATGGGGTCGGAAGGGTAAAGAGGGGGCCGGGCCTGCCGGCCCCCGCGGTTGAACATGGATGGGTGTTATCGGATCGTTCCGAGGTAGTAGTTGGCCCAGAGATGGTCGTTGCGCTGTTCCAGGGCTTTCCGGAAGCACTCCGCCGCCCGGTTTTCGTCGCCCAGCGCCTTGTGGCCGATGCCCTGCATGTAGTAGGCGCGTGCGTTCACATCCTCGGGATACTCTCCGTAGCCGAAGCTCTCGAAGAAGCGCTGAACATAGTCCGTCACGCCGGCCTCTCCGGTCTCGACGATCTTGCGGAGCATGTCGCCGACCGGGGCTTTGGGGTCGATTTTCCTCATTGCGAGCGCTTTCTCGTAGTTGTAGATACCGTCCGCGTCCCGGACTTCGACCTGCGACGCCATTTTGAAATATTTCCGGGCGTTGCGCCGGTCGCCGACACGTTCGTAGGCCAGTCCGATGTTGTAGTAAACCTGTGCGTCGCGGGCGTAGTATTCGAGATGGGCGTATCCGTGGTTCTCGGGATATTCGTTCATCATCAGCATGTATTCGAGCGCCTTGCGGTCGTCGCCGTCTTTCCGGGCCTTGAGACCCGAGAGCAGGCAGGCGTCGACGTAAATGTCGTGCAGGTCTTCGATGTGCTCGCGGCGGCTGTAAAAGCGCGTGAGCAGCGGCCGGAGCACCTCTTCGTATTCGCCGTGGAGAATGCGCTGCTTGATAGCCTTCGTCTCCGAGTCGTAACGCTTTTCATAGAGCGCCTCCCTGCCGGCGAAGAGTTCGTAGCGGGTTTGCAGCGGCGCGTTCATGCGTTCCAGAATCTCGTCGCACTCGGCCAGGAAGATGGCGTTGCCCTCCCGGTCCGCTTCGATCGCCTTGCGGTACCATTCGGCCGCGGCCGGACAGTCCCCGGCGAAGAAGAAGCTGCCCCAGCCGAGGTTGCGCAGGGCCATGGCGAAGTCGGGACGGAGCTCGACGGCCTTTTCCCAGCACTCCATGGCGCGTGCGGGCTGCTTCTGGAAGTAGAGGTTGCCCAGATAATACCAGGTGTTGGCGCTCCCGGGCATGTATTCCAGGGCTTTTTCGTAGACGGCGACCGTCTCCAGCCGGAACGGGTAGACGTAATCCGTGCTTCCGGCCTCTGCCTTGGCGAAAAGCCTTCGGGCGTCGGCCCGGTCGCCCCGGGCGTCGGCCCGCCACGCCTGATAGTACTCCACGGTCGGGTAGGGGGCGATCGACTCGCTCCGGGCGAGGATGTCGTCCGTCTCGTCGCCGAAACCGTTGTTCATGTAGTAGAGCGCCAGTTCCAGATACGATTCGCTCACGCCGCGCAGCAGCCGTGCGAAGGTCTCCTCGGGGAGTTTCCCCATGCGGACCAGTTCGTAGGTCGCGTAGTAGTTGAGCGGATCGAACGCCATGACATCGGCGGCGATTCGGGCGGCCTCCTCCTGCCGGCCGGAGCGGCGCAGCAGGGTCGTCAGCAGGTTGCGTGCGTCGAGGTTCATGCCGTTGTAGGCGACGGCCATCTGCGCTTCCTGGAGCGCCCGGCCGCTGTCGCCCGTGAGCGACGAAATCTGCGCCAGCTGGAAATAGGCCGCCGAGGCGTACTCGTAGTCCCAGGCCGCGCGATAGAGCGTATCGACGGCATCGGCGTATCTGCCCTCCGCTTTCAGGATCAGGCCGAGGTTGTACATCGACTCCCCGTCGCTGACGCGGGTCTGGTTGGCGGTCTGCCGTTTGAGGGCGGTCCGCAGGTGCTTCTTGGCCCGGGCGAAATCGCCCTGCTTCCGGTAGTGGATGCCGAGCTGCGTGTTGGCGCGCACGTCGCCCGGGTCGCGGCGGACGACCTCGAAGAAGTAGTCGTTCGGATCGACGTGGGCGTTGTGGAACTGGAGATTCCGCATGCCGAGGTAGTAGACCTCCTCGGTGTTCTCCACGCTTTTCGGATCGGGGTTCAGCGGCACGACGGGATCGGGCATGGGCTTGGTGCGGTCCAGCTTGTAGGGGTGGTAGCTGATCAGCTCGTTGCCCTCCGAGTCGTAGAGGTACATGGTCACCTCCGACGGTTCGGCGACCTCTGCGGCCGGGACCTTCGTGTCGGCTGCGAAGGGTTTGTCCGGGGCGATCAGGGCGGTCGTCTCGTAGAGCGTCTTGCCGCCGCGCCGCACGACGATGCGGGCGTCGGGCCGGATGCGGGTCACGTTGGCGGCCAGATGCAGCCGTCCGTCGGCGCCGATCTCCATGTTGACCGTCGCGTGTTCGTTGCCCCTGTTGACGTGTTTCAGGTCGCGGATGCCGTACCAGTAGGCCGTGAACTCCTTCGTCTCGTAGGGATTGAGCCAGCAGTAGTCGGGTTGGTTGTCCGAGTAGGCGGCCGTCATCAGTTCGACGTAGGCCCCGTCCTCGTCGGTGAGGGTCTTGCAGTCCCACTCGTGGCCGTAGTTCATGTGGCCCCAGGTCCAGAATTTGCCGCCTTTGTTGATGTGGCGGTTTCCGGCCAGCATCGTGCCGGCGTTCTTGCCGTAGTCGTATCCGCCGATGAAGTCGTCCTGCAGGTCGTAGACGAACACCGATCCGCCCATCAGGGCCGGGAGGTTGCGCCAATAGCTGACATCCTTGCCGATGTAGTCCGGATTGCCGCAGTAGGGCGCATCGGGAACGGGCCAGCGCATGAAGCTGTTCTTGTGGTGGAACGTTCCGAATTCGGTGTTCTCCGGGAATACGATCTGGTAGTTCTCGTTGGCGTGGGTGGCGACGTTGTTCCAGTGCAGCATGGAGTTCCGGTCGGGGCTGTTGTTGAAGAAACGGCCTTTCACCTCGATGTAGGAGCGGTCGGGATAGAGCGTCATGCCGATGGCCCACGACATGCGGTGGCGTTTCTCGACCTCGCCGACCCAGATCGTCTTCGAACCGTCGCCGTTGTCCACCAGCTTGTAGTCGATCGGATACTGGCTGGTCGCGCGGTGGTGGTGGAAGACGTTCCATTCGACGCCGCCCGAGATCCATGCGCCGAGCATGCCGACGTTGGCGGGTTTGATGACGTGCTGACGGTAGAAAATCTCGTATCCGTTGGTTTTGTCCGTGGCGTAGAAGAGCCTACCGCCGATGTCCGGGAGTACGCACACCTCCAGATAGTCGTTTTCCAGAAACAGGGCCCGGTAGGTGGTGTCGGCCTTTTCGTTGGTCGGATTGTCGTTCATGGCGTAGGGATAGACGCCGCGTTTGGCCCGCTGGTAGGCGAAGTCGCGTTCGAAGAGCGGAGCCTTTTCCGGCGCATTCACCCGGTAGGCGGGCAGCGTGATGGTTCCCTCGCGCATTTTCACCTCGCCGTTCCGGGCGTCGGCGTTGCCGCAGAGCAGCACCGCGAGAACGCCGAGTGCGAATTTCGTTTTTTTCATGCTGTTCGTTCTTTGTTGGATATTGGATGTTCGGTTATTGTTCGATCTTCACGCAGCGCACGGCCATGCCTTTCGCATGCGGCTCGGCCTTTGTATTCACGCCCGCATTGTTTAAGTAGAGGCGATCGCCGGCGTTGAGCCACATGTATCCGCGGTATTCCAGATACATCGTGACATGCTTGTTCGCTTCCAGATAGCCGGAGGTGGGGAAGTACGATTTCGTGTCTTCGCCGTTGACGGCGAGCAGCATTCCGTAGTTCGCGTCGCATTCGGCTTTCGACGTGAATTTCATCTCGGCGAAATGGCGCGCATCGGGGACGCGGTACCCCGCCGGGCAGGGGTCGTACACCGTTTTGACGGAGCCCCCCCCCTCGGGTGCACCGCCCCACAGCAGGTCGTTGCCGCCCGTTCCGACGTACCACTCCTTGGCCGCCAGCAGGCGAGTCTGCGGGTTGCGCGTCGCATAGGCGATGGTTCCGGTCGCCTCCGTGGCGTCTTCGGTCTTCTCCAGGTCGCTCGAAGCGCTCTCATAGGGCTTGCCGCCCGGGCGCGTCGCGGTCAGGTTGCGGGCGAACGGGTCCTTGCGTCCCCACTGGTAGAACAGGCCGTAGGCGTTGCGGTCCTTGGGTGTCGTCGACGTGGCCCCCAGGTTGCGGTCGAGCATTTCGAAGGAACCGGCCTCTTCGAAACGGCACGCTATGTCCTGCGCCTCGCTGACCCAAATATGGTACGACCAGAGAATAGTCCCGTCCGCTTTGCATACGGCCACTACGGCGTTGCCCTTCGTGCCGGTGACGGGCACTTTCAGCGTCGTGCCCTCCATCGCCGGGGCGTCGACCACACTGCCCGAAGCCCCGTTCGCAGGCTGCTGCCAGACGATTTGGGCCTTGGCCGGGACGCCGGCCGGCGCTCCGGAAGCGTCCGTGCAGCGGATTCCCTCGTGCACGTAGTTCCGGCTGAACGTATAATAGGGCGTGGCGTCGATGGAGAGGGTCTGGGCCGAGGCGTCCGCCCGGTAACAGTTCGCCGTGCCGTAATAGCGCGTCAGCGGCAGGCTTTGCAGCGGCGTTACGACGCCGGCCGTCACCGTCACGGCCTGTGCCGTCTCGATCTCGTAGCGGCAGCCGTCGGTGTCGGTGATCCTGAACGAGAATCCCTGCGCATAGGTTCCGGCGGGCAGGAAGATGAGGAATCCGTCCGGTTTCGAGAGGTCGCCGTTCGAGGAGATGTTGGCTCCGCTTCCGCAGTCCACCGTGACCGAGGTTCCCGTCGTCCCCTGATTCAGCTGCGGGGTTCCCGTCGCGGCCTCCACCGTGATCTTTCCGGCGATCTGCTCCCCGCCGCGGGCCGTCGCTTCGATACGTGCGATCTTGATGCCCAGCGCTTGATAGTCGTTGACGCGCAGCAGCAGGCCGCCGCAGACGTTCTTGAATTCGAACGTATTGTCATTGGTCGCGGCCACCATCGGCAGCGCCGCGATGTCGGACCCTGCGCCGAGGGCCGATGCGTAGGATTGTCCGGCCAGCGCCGAAAGGTCGATTTCGAACGTGTCGCCCGAAAGCCCTTTCGTCAGGGCGTCGGCCGGATAGACGGCATAGCGCTGCGCGTCGGTGACGGTTTTCGAACTTTCGACCGGATTGAAAATGCCGGTGCGGGTGTTGTCCGAAGCGGTGACATAGGGCGCTCCGGAGGGATTCCCGGCGCTGAACACCTGAATGCGGTCGCCCGATTTCCAGACGACGTTGCGCTGGTTGTCGAGCGCCGTGCGGGTTTGCGCGATGGGCTCCGCGACGACCGACCGGATCGACTGGTCCGTCTCCGGCTGCTGCCGCAGGTCGATTTCCTCCTCGAACTGCGAACATCCGAACGATGCGCATATGGTGGCCGCAAGGGCGATGATATGGTGTGTTTTCATGATGTTTTCGGTTGTTAACGGTTATTTCCAGGGGTTGACTTCTTCGCCGTTGCTCCATCCGGGGCCGCGGCCGTTGTCGTCGTCGGCTCCCGGTTCGGGTTCGGGAACGGGTTCTGCCGGCACTTTAAGCTCGACGGGCAGCCATTTGTCGTAGTTGCCGGCGGCCAGTCCCGTGAAGGTGTCGTCGCCGGCGGCGTCGTGCAGTACGGCGTTGAAAAGTATGCGGTCGGCGGCCGCGTTGATCCGGTCGCGCGGGATGGCGAGTTCGACCACGTAGCCCCGGTCGTTGTCCGTCTCGTCGAAGGTGCCGAGCACGGTCGCGGCGCATGTCACCGCCGTATTGTCGCATACGAGCGTGCCCTTGGCCGCATCGGGGGTGATTTTCAGGATCAGCGGGTCTCCGGTGGCGTTTCCGCTCTGAATCATCAGGTCGATGCCGTCCGCCGCGGCGAGCCCGTTGTCGAGCCGCTCCACGAGGCAATAGAGGTTGTCGTCGTCGTAGGCGAAGCGGAAAACGGCCTGGGCTTGCGAAACGCTGCCGATGAACAGGGCGTCCTGCACCTCTTTCCAATGGGCGCTGCTGCCGGTGAGGGCGGGGGTGAACTGCGTGGCGTTGATGCGGTGGTTCAGGACGAATTTCGCCAGCTGGATGCGGGCGCTGGCGGTTTCCTTATCGTCGATCGTCTGCGTGAATGCATCCGGGAAGACTGCGGCGAGCGTGTGGTCGTCGACCGGTTCGATCGAACCCCACGAACCCCTGCCGGGGAATCCCGGCATCGGATCGCTGAACGACCATGCCTTCGCATCCCCGATTCGCATGTTGAATACGCCGCTGATGTTGCATGAAAGAACGGTCTCTCCGGAGCGGAACTGCCGGAGATAGGGCGCCGCCTGATTCAGGAAGATGTTGTTCTGCCGCTCGGCGGGGCCGTCTTCGTCGCCTGCCGGGGGACCTGCCGCCCAGTTGTCGTTCGAATAGGCCAGTCCCAGGTGGTATTTGTCCTCGGAGGTTCCCGTGCGCCCGAACCGCGATTCGAACGCCACGGCGATCCGCTCCGATCCGTTGAGTTGGATGGCTACGGGCATTTGGTCGGTGAAAATCACCGTTCCCGATCCGTCTGTGGCTGTTCCGGCCTTTTGGCGGATGATCTTGCCGACGGTGGTCCAGGTCGCTCCGCGGTCCGTCGAACGGAGCAGCGACGTGCCCGAATTGCCCGTCGTGGTGTTCGCATCCGTGAAATAGACGTGCACCTCTCCGGTCGAAAGCTGGAGGGCCGACGGCTCCCAAGTGGTGCCGCGGTAAATGATCTGAGTTTCGCTCCAGGTCTTTCCGTTATCGGACGAACGGCGCATCATGATGCCGTTGTTCAGCGGGTTGAGCCTGTATCCCTTGTTGAGCCGGAACGAGGCGAAGGCAAGAATGTCTCCGTTGTCGAGCACTATGGCATCGGCCGAAGTGAAAAGCACGCGGTCGTCGACATTGCTTTCGTACTGCTTCATGTCCGTCTTGGCGAAGAGTTGTTCGTCGGCGTTCTGCCATGTGATGAAATTCCTGCTGCGGGCGTAATAGACATCGTGGGCCGACGGTCCCTGCTGGTAGATAAGCAGGAAGGTGTTGTCTTTGAGCTTCTTGATGCGGGGGTAGCGGGCGTTCACGGCCGAAAGCAGGGGCTTTTCCAGCTTCATGAAGGAGCGGAAATCCATTTCGAGCGAACTGCCCTGCCACTCCGAGGCGTGCGAATTGAGGTATCCCTGCGTCGCGTTCAGGTCGTGGATCGAAGTGATCTCCGTATCGACGGGCGCGGGGTTGCTGCCGCCCGTACCCGGTTTGGGATTGGGGTTTTCGTCAGCCGACGGCTTGGAGCAGGCGGCCGTCGAGAGGGCCAGCGCCAGCAGCAGGAGGCTGGATATGTTGTGTCGAAGATTCATATTCGGTGGAATTAGCGGTTAATTCATGTTTTTGTCTTGCGTCATGGAACGGATGAAGTCTACCTCCCGCTGGCTGTACGGGGTGCCGTCGAGGCGGAAGATGTCGTGGAACCAGATCTCGGGTTCGGGATCGCCGGCCTTGCTCGACCATTGGAGATGGAAGTTGCACTTCCCGGCGGTGAGTCCCCAGCTGATGGCTCCGACCCGCTCGCGTTTGAGTATGGGCATGATCTCCTCGAAGGTCGAACGCGGACGCCCCATGTACTCCTGGCAGACCATGGGCCGCCCGAACTGCTTCATCAGGGAGATGAAGGTCTCCATCTCTTCGGGTCCGTAGTAGCAGTGGAACGTCATGATGTCGCAGTTCTCCCCGAGGAACGAGACGATCGGGAAATTGCTGCGCGTGCCGTGTGCTCCGGGGCATATCCAGAGCGGCGACGAGAGCGGCTGCGAGGGGTTCGCTTCGCGCCCCCATTTGAAGACCTCGCGCAGCAGCGGCAGGCTTTGGGCGCCCTGTTTGAAGTTCTCCGGCTCGTTGTAGAGACACCAGAACAGGATGCGGTCGTCGTCGCGGAACGTCGTGAGGATGTCTTTGACGTAGCGTTCGAGGCGGGGCCACGAAGCCGGATCGTTGACCGACGGGGCTCCGGGGCTCTGTATCCACTGCGAATTGTGGATGCCCTGGATCGATTCGGGCTGTTTGCCCAGCTGCGGGTTTTCGAACCGGCCGCCGTTGGTGAAGAAAGTCACGATGGTCTTGATCCCGTGGCTGCGGCAGATTCCGAGGAATGCGTCGATGCGCTGCTTGAATCCGGCGGGATCGGCCTCCCACACCATGTCGTGCAGGAAGATGCGGACCGTGTTGAATCCGAGTTCCTCGGCCTTGGACATCTCGTAGTCGATGGTCTCCGGATCGAAACTCTCCGCCTGCCACATTTCGAACTGGTTGATGGCCGTGGCCGCGACGTAGTTGAAGCCTACGGGCCACTCCTGTTCCGCATACCAGGCGTTGGCGCGCTCCTGCGACCAGCGCTGCGCCGGGGCAGGGGTTTCCTTGCCGCAGGAGGCTGCGGTGAAGAGAGCGATCGTGAAATAGATAAGTGCCTTTTTCATAATGGTCTGTCTGTCAATATCCGGGGTTTTGATCCTTGGTCGGATCGAGTGATGTGTTGTAGTTGAATTCGTCGGCGGGTACGGGCCACCAGTAGGCTGCGGGCCCCACCTCCGATTCGGCCGCGACACGGCCCGCCCTGACGGCGTATTCGGCCAGTTTGCCGCAGCGTTTCAGGTCGCAGTAGCGTTTTCCTTCGAAGGCGGTTTCGTAGCCGCGTTCCTGAAGCAGCAGCTCCATGAACTTGTCCTGCGTGGCGTAGTCGGCCAGCCGGAAGTCCGAGCCCTGCGGACGGGTGGGTTTCAGACCGTAGGCGCGGCGGTGCACCTGGTTGAGCGCCTCCATGGCCGTTTCGTCGGGTTTGCCGTCGCGGCGGCAGATCGCCTCGGCGTAGTAGAGCAGCGCGTCGGCGTAACGGTACACCGGAAAGTCGTTGGCGGCTCCCGTGCTGTTGTAGTCGCGGAATTTCAGGCAGATCATGCCCGTTTTCGTCAGCGAATTGAGCGTGCCGTTGCCGGTCTGTATCCAGAGGTTGTACTGATAGCGCAGGTCGGCCTTGTCCCATCCTTTGACGAAGAGGTTTTTCTCGTAGTCGGTGTAGATGCCGACGTTTCCGCCGTCGCGCACCGGATTCGGGCGGCAAAGATACATCGACATGAAGTTGTTGCCGTCGTCCTGGTTGTATTTGAAATAGAAGATCTCCTCGCGCGTGGCGTTGGCCGTCGTGCCGTAGATTTTTTCGTAGTCGTCGGCCTTCGAGACCTCCACCAGTCCGTAGCGGTCCGAGTCGATCACCTCGCCGACGGCAGCTGCGGCCTCGCTCCAGCGTTCGAGGTAGAGCAGGGCTTCGGTTTCCAGCATCAGCGCCGCATAGCGCGCGGGACGTCCCGCCTGGGCGACGCTTTCGGGCAGCAGGGCGGCCGCATCGGCGGCTTCCCGGGCGACGAATTCCCAAATGTCGCGTTCGGGCGTGCGCGGCTTGTTGAAGTCGTGCATGTTGTGCTCGTCGAAGAAGGGCACGGCGCCGTAGTAACGGGCCAGATACGAGTAGCTGAAAGCCCGCAGGAAGCGTGCTTCGCCGCTCAGATGGTCGTATTCGAGCTGCGAGAGCTTCGCATCGCCGATCTGCGAGAGTATTTCGTTTGAGAAGCGGATCGCCCGGTAGAGAACGGCCCACGTGTCGTTCGTGAAGCTCACTCCGCCCGAGGTGAGGCCCGTGGCGTAGGAGGTGGCGTAGTTTCCCCGTCCGTAGCAGTAGTCGGCCAGGCTTTCGCTCAGCACCGAGAGATAGCGCCCGAATCCCACCTGGCGGCGCAGCTGATAATAGATCGAATTGATGACGCTCTGCACCTCTGCCGCATTGGACATGAAGGTCGTGGCGTCTACCTTTTTGGGATGTTCTTCGAGGAACTCCCATTTTTCGCACGACGGAAGCGACGTTGCGATACCGGCGGCGGCCAGCAGTATGAATAGGATGTGTTTCATGGTTTGCGAAGGTTAGGTCGTTAGAAAACAAGCCGGCATCCCAGGGTGAAGGTCCGGGCTCCGGGATAGCAGCTGGCGTCGATGCCCTGAGCGAGCGACGTGCTGCCTCCCTTGGCGTTCACGTCGGGGTCCCAGAAGGGGTAGGACGTGATCGTCCAGAGATTCTGCGCGCTGACATAGACGCGGGCCTTGCTGATGACGCGGCTCTTGCTGCACGGGATGTTGTAGCTCAGTTCGAGGTTTTTCAGACGCATGTAGCTGCCGTCGTAGACGAAGCGGTCCGACATCTTCAGCGCGATGTCCTGACGGAGATTGGGATATTTGGCATGGGGCTTTTCGGGCGTCCAGTGGTTGTAGAGCACTTCGCGCAGGGTGTTGGCGTTCGAACTGTAATCGTAGGCGGCCGAGGCCATGCTGAGCGAGTAGATGTCGTTGCCGATCGAGCCCTGGAAGAATGCGCTCAGCGTGAATCCCTTGTAGCTGACCGCCGTGTTGAAGTTGAGCAGGCAGTCGGGGTTCGGGTTGCCGATGATCGTCTTGTCGGCCGGGGTGATGCCGTCCACGCCGTCGAGGTCCTTGTAGACGAGCTGTCCGTTGTCGTCGTATCCCTCCTCGACGTAGCCGTAGAAGACGTACATCGGTTCGCCGATGCGCATCAGGTTGAGCTGGTCGCTGATGATGGTGTTGCTCACCGTGCTTCCGAAGATGTCCTTGTCGTCGGAGAGCGAAAGCACCTTCGACCGGTTGACCGAGAGGTTGACGCCGAAGTCCCACTTCACGGCCTTGTCGATGATGCGCGTGTCGAGCTGCAATTCGACGCCCGCATTCCGGATCGCCCCGACGTTGCGCAGGGCGGTGGTGTAACCGCTCGACCGGGGCATCTCGACATCGTTGAGCAGGTTGGTCGTCTTCTTGTGGTAGTAATCGGCAGTCAGGCGGATGCGGTTGTTCAGCAGCGCCAGGTCGAGACCCACGTTCCATTGCCCCGTGGTTTCCCAGCGCAGGTCGCCGAGGTAGGTGTTCTTGGGGGCGTAGCCTACGGTGGTGGTCTTGTCGAACACGATGTTGACCGATTCGAGCGTGTTCTGCGTCGAATAGGGCGAGATGGCGGTGCTGCCGGTCACGCCGTAACCGACGCGCAGCTTGAGGTCCGACAGCCAGTCGGCCTGCCGGAGGAACTGCTCCTGCGAAATGCGCCAGGCGACGGCCGCCGAGGGGAAGTAGCCCCATTTGTTGCCCTTGCTGTAACGCGACGAACCGTCGGCCCGGAAGTTCACGGTGAGCAGGTAGCGGTTGTCGAAATTGTAGTTGATGCGCCCCAGGAACGAGAGCATCCGCCAGTCGGAGTAGCTCGATGTGGGCAGGCCCTTGACATCGGCGGCGTCGAGGTCGTAGGATTCCACCACGTCGCTCAGGAATCCCGATGCGGTTCCCGTGCCGACGGACTTGGAGACGCTCTGTTCGTAGGTGATGCCGCCCATGACGTTGAGGTGGTGCCGGCCGAAGCCCTTGTCATAGGTGATGATGTTGTTGCTGGTGATGTCCACCACCTCGTCGAAGCTGATCGACGCCGCACCGTCGTAGTTCGGATAGGCGAGCGAGCGGGTATGGTCGCTCCGCGCCTGGCTGTTCTGCACGTTCGCGGCGATCTGGACCGAAAGTCCCTCGACCGGTTTCACGGTCAGGGCGGCGTTGGCCAGCAGCCGGTTCGCATACCGCCGGTTTTTCACCTCGTGCAGATAGGCCACGGGATTCATGCCGGCGGTGGGCTGCGTCTGGAAGTCGTTCCACGAGCCGTCGTCGTAGTGCGGCGTGGCCAGCGGCGAGGCCGTGAGGGCCGAGTTGATCACCGTCGTGCCGCGGCTGCCGCCCTGCGAGTTCATCTGGTCGTGGTTCGACCGGCTGAAGATGATGTTCGCCGAAGCGGTGACGTATTTCGAGATGTTGTATTCGAGATTCGTGCGGATCGAGATGCGCTCGTATCCGCCCTTCTTGACGATGCCGTCCTGATCGAAGTAGCTCAGGCCGAGCGATCCCTTGAAGGTCGGGCCGCCGCCCGAGATGTCCACGGCGTGGTTGGTGATCACGGCCGACCGGAAGATTTCGTCCTGCCAGTTGGTGTTCCACACGTTGGCAGCGATCTGTTCGGGCGTGAAGACCGCCGGCTGGTCGTTGACACGGGCCTTCTCGTTCAGATAGGTCATGTATTCGTCGCCGCTGAGCACGTCCATCTGCTTGTAGAGGGTCTGGATGCCGACGCTGCCGTCGTAGCTCACCCGGATCTTGCCCTCCTTGGCGCCCTTCGTCGTGACGATCACTACGCCGTTGGCTCCCCGGGAACCGTAGATGGCCGTCGCCGAGGCGTCTTTGAGAATCTCCACCGACTCGATGTCCGACGTGTTGATCATGTTGATGTTGCCGGGAAATCCGTTGATGATCCACAGGGGTTCGTTGTCGCCTTTGATCGAGTTGGCGCCGCGGATGCGGACCTGGATGGCCGCTCCGGGCTGTCCGTTGAGCTGGTTGATCTGCACGCCCGAGACACGTCCCTGGAGCGCCTGCGCCACCGAGACGTTGGCGAATTCGTTGATCAGGTCGCCCTTGACCTGGGCCACGGCTCCCGAGAGGTCGCGTTTGCGCTGTACGCCGTATCCGACTACGACCAGTTCGTCCATCACGAGACTGCCCTGCGAGAGCCTGATGTCGAATGCCGAGCGGCCGTTGACCGGCTCCTCGCGGTTGTCCATGCCGAGGTAGGTCACCAGCAGCGTGGCGTTGCGCGGGATGTTGCGGAAGCGGACGAAGCCTTTGGCGTCGGAGATTTCGCCCGTATTCGAGCCTTTCACGACGACGGCGGCGCCGGATACGGGATTTCCGTCGTCGTCCAGGATGCGGACCGTACAGGAGTGGTCCGCGTTTTTTTGCGATTGCGCACACAGGCTTTGACAGCAGAACAGCGTGAAGCAGGCGACGATGAGCCATCGGGCTCCCGTTCCTGCTGCACGGAATAGTTTGAGATTTTTCATAAGGGTTGATTTTAGGTTGATCCGAATTCCGTCCGGCCGGCTGCATGGCAGCGTTGAGGTCCTCATCGGCAAATGTAGGAGCTTTTGTTTTACGACGGAACAGGGTGGACCGGGAATGGAAAAATCGTCGCATCGGTTGGAAAAATCCTCTTATCGGCTATTTTCCGACGGCCCGGGACTATTGTTTCTGATACTCGGCGGGCGATACGCCGAACTGCTCCTTGAAACATTTGGCGAAATAGGAGGGGGAATTGAATCCTACGGAGAAGCAGACTTCGCTGATCCGGCACTTGTTCTGGGCGAGCAGCTGGGCCGCTATCGAGAGCCGCTTGGACCTCAGGTAGTCGTTCGGGGTGGTGTCGAGCAGCGCCCGGACCTTGCGGATCAGCGTCGAGCGGCTCAGAAAGAGCGCCTCTTCGATCTGTTTGCTGGAAAAGGCCGGTTCGTTGAGGTGCTGCATAATCAGTTCGTCGATCCGGCGCAGGAACTCCTCGTCGGCGCTGTGCAGTCCGAACTGTTTGGGATCGAGCGGCTCCTGCGTGTTCTGGTAGCTTTTTTTCAGCCGGGCGCGCTTGTCCAGAATGGCCCGGATGCAGGCTTCGAGATAGTCGAGCCCGAAAGGCTTTTCAATATAGGTGCTGGCTCCGGCTTCCATGCAGGCGATCTTCGTCGCCGTGTCCGAGATGGCCGATGTTACGATGACGGGGATGTGCGAGAGATCGAAATCCGAGCTGATCGTGCGGCAGAGTTCGATGCCGTTCGTGCCGGGCAGGGCGATGTCCGTGACGACGATGTCCACCTCCTGTTCCTGCAATACGGCGACGGCCTTTTCGGCCGCGTGTACGGCGATGACCCGATAGTCGGCGGCGAGCTTGTGTTTGAGATAGGCCGTGAGTTCCCGGTTGTCCTCCACGAGCAGCAGCAGCGGCAGCGACCGGTCCTGCGGCGCCGGCGGCTCCTGTCCGGCAGCCGTTTCGGGAAGGGGCGCCGCGGCCGGAAGCGTCAGTACGAACGTGGTGCGGAGGGTGTCGTCGGCGAGTTCGAGCGTCCCGGCGTGCATTTCGGCGAGCGAACGGGCGAGGGAGAGTCCGATGCCGAAGCTCCGGGACCCGGGGGACTTGTCGTACTGCACGAAAGGTTTGAATATTTCGGAGCGCTGTTCGGGCGAGATCGGCTCCCCGTCGTTGGTGATGGAGACCGCCGCCGTCCCGCCGTGCGACCGGACGTTTACCTCGATGTAGGATTCCGCATATTTCAGGGCGTTGTGCAGCAGGTTGTTGAGAATCTTGTTCATGGCCGATTCGTCCGCGTCGATGCGGATATTGTCCCTTTCCGCCGTGAACGAGAGCCGCAGGTTGCGTGCTTTGGCGGTCTCCTGGAACGTCGAGCAGAGGAATCCGGTGCGCTCCACGATGTTCATGGGCTTGCAGTCGAGCTTGTAGCCGCGCTTCTCGACCCGCACGAAGTCGAGAAGCTCCCGGACCAGCTGGTCGAGATAGTGCGTGCCGTTGCAGATCGCCTGCAGGTTGTCGCGGTCGGCCGGACTGAGGTGCCCGGATGCCTGTATCTGCTGTAAAGGCGTGTGAATCACCGTCAGCGGGGTTTTGATCTCGTGTACGATATTCGAGAAGAACGTGAGTTTTTGCTGGAAGAGCTCCGCCTCTTTCTGTTTCTTGTAGTTTTCGTGCTTGCGCTTCTCCCGGGCGATGGCCCGCTTGTAGTAGACCTTGAACGCTGCGATGAGCACGCCTGCGAACAGCAGGAGATAGAGCCCGATGGCGGCCGTGCTCTTGTAGAAGCGCTGCTCCACCACGATCGACAGCGGTTCGTGGCTGATGGGCTGTGCGGTCCCCGACGCCAGGCTGCGGACTTCGAGCGAATAGGTTCCGGCCGGCACGTTGTAATAGAATATCGTATTGTCGGCGACCGTGCGGCGCCATTGTGTGTCGTAGCCCACAAGCCGGCACTCTACGGTGTTGAGCTGCGGCAGTGTCGAGTTGAGGACGGCGAATCCGAATCCGAACGAATTCTGCCGCGGGGAGAGGTGGATGGACCGGGTGCGGTCCACGTTGCGGACGAGGGGCGAACGCCTGTCGTCGGAGGGGACGACCAGTTCGTTGCCGATACGGAATTCGGTGACGGCCAGCCGGGGATCTCCGCTTTCGCGGTCGAATTTCTCGGGGTTGAAGCGGATGAAGCCGCTGCGGGAGCCGAAATAGAGGTCGCCGTCCGCGGAGCGGAGTCCGCAGTTCTTGAAATCGTTGTTCAGCAGTCCGTCGAAGATCGTAAAACGCCGGATGGCCTTGGTTTGCGGATTGAAGGCGAAGAGTCCCTTGTCCGAACTCACCCATACGGTCCCGGCGTGATCTTCGAGCACCTGGAAGAAGATGTTCGTGGGCAGCAGGTCGCAGCTGCGGGTGTCGTAGCTCTCGAAGCGTCCGGTGGCGGTGTCGAGGCACCCGAACCCTCCGTTGAAACTCGTGGTCCAGATGCGTCCTCCGGAACCGGCGAATACCGAGAAGAGCATGTTGAGCGGACCCGGGTCGTCCTCCGTCCCGATGTGGTTGGCCGTGATTTCACCCTGCGTCAGGTCGTAGCATATCAGCCCGTTGGCATAGGTCGAGACCCACAATCTCTGCTGTTCGTCTTCATCCATGCCGGTGACGAAAACGCCCTCGAATCCGTCGATCGGGTCGAACGCCTCTTTTTGACGGTCGTAATGCAGCAGCCCTACGGTCGTCCCCACGAACAGCTCGCCTTTTGCCGTCCGGTAGATGGCGAATACGCGCTGGTCCAGCATGCTCGCCGAACAGCCGAGCGTTTCGTATTCACGCACGGCCCGGGTCCGAACGTCGAGTCGGTAAAGTCCCTTGTCGGTTCCCAGCCACAGCGCTCCCGGTTCGCAGCAGATCGAGAACTGCGTGTTGGGGAGTTGGCGGTGCACGATGCGCTTCAACGTGCGGCGTTCCGTGTCGTAAAGGAGCAGCCCTTCGTTTTCGGTTGCGATCCAGATGCGCCCCGCGTCGTCGGCCGCGAAACCCCGCACGAGGCAGTCTTCCAGCGAATGCCCGTCGACGGCGTAATACTTTTCGAACTGCTGCTGGAAAGCGCCGCAATAGTTCACTCCTCCGACGTTCGTTCCGATCCAGATGCCGTCCGAGGCGTCGACGAAGACCGCGAAGGCGTGGCTGTCCGAGAGCGAAAAACGGTTGCGGCTGTCGTATGCGAGTTTGCGGGCCGAATCCGTTCGCGGGTCGTAGCGGTACACGCCTTCGCTGGTGGACATCCAGACGATGCCCTCCCGGCCGACGTACAGGTCTTCGGGCGTGAAACCCCGCGACGGGACGGGGATCAGCGTCCGGATACGGCCGCTGCTGCGGTTCAGCAGGCAGAGCCCCCGCCGGGCGCTGGCCACGTAGATCGTTTCGCTGTCGTCCGGAGCCGAGTTGACGGCCGCGACGTTGTCGTTTCGGAACTCTGTGATCTGCAGAGAGTTGTTCAGTCGGAGGCGGCCCGTGCTGTCGTGGCCGATGTAGAGGAACGAATGGTAGAAGAGCCCGATCCACAGGCCGTTGTCGCCATCGATGTGCAGTGTGCGGATGTTCACCGGGAGTGTCTGCCGGCCGTTTTCGAAGAAGTGGTTGCGGAGGGACTGCGTGCGGGGGTCGTAGGCGAAAAGTCCCTGGTTGTTGACCGAAATCCACATCACCCCGTCGGGGCCCCGGCGGATGACGTTGGCCTTGTTGCGGATGACCGTCCCGATGTCGCTCTCGCGGAGGAACGGCTCGAAACGGTCCCGGTCAACGTCGTAGACCGAGACCCCGCGGTCGGTTCCGATCCAGAGATTGCCTTCGGAATCGGTGCAGAGGGCGATCACGTAGGCCGATTTCAGCCCCATCTCCTCTTTGGTGTAGTTGCGGAAGCGGATGCCGTCGAAGCGGCTCAGTCCCGAGGAGGTTCCGAACCAGATGAATCCCTGGGAGTCCTGCACGATTTTGTTCACCCGGTCGTAGGGCAGTTCGCTGTTTCCCGAGTTGTAGTGCGTGAAGTTGAAGTCCGGGGCGTCGGAGGCTGTCCCGGCGGCACGGGCGGCTGTCGGAAGGCCGGACCCGGAAAATCCTGTCAGCAGTGCCAGGAGTATGTAATGTCGAAGAGCGGACAAAACGAAAGCCTATTTTGCATAGAAACGGAATTCGGTGACGGAACGGTAACGTTCGCCGGGACGGAGTACCGTGGAGGGGAAATCCGGCCGGTTGGGGGAGTCGGCGAAGTGGATGGTTTCGAGCAGCATGCCGCCGAATTTTTCGAGCGGCACGCCGTTTTTGCCGATCATCCGCCCGTTCAGACCGCGTCCCGTATAGGTCAGCAGCCCCGGTTCGGTCGTCCAGGTCTCCACGCCGCGCCCGCTGCGCGGGGAGTAGAGGTTCGCGGCCCGGGTCAGTTCGCCCGTCTGGCTGCGCAGGGCCCAGCAGACCGAGAAACCCCGCATGATTTGCAACTGCGGGTCGGGCGTGTCTATGGCGTAGTCGATGCGGTGCGGGCTGCGCATGTCGAAAGGCGTATCTTCCACCGGCAGCATCGCTCCGTCCGGCACGTACTGGGCCGTGTTCCGGAAGTAGTGGTCGGCTTCGACCTGCAGTTCGTGGTCCATCACATAGCCGCCGTGCTGCCCTTTGAGATTGAAATAGGTGTGGTTCGAGAGATTGACGACCGTCGGTTTGTCGGTCGCGGCTTCGTATTCGATGCGGCATACGTCGTCTTTCGTCCACCAGTAGGTGACCGTGCAGGCGAGGTTGCCCGGATAGCCCTCCTCGCCGTCGGGGCTCAGGCGTGAGAACCGCACGCCGGCCCGGTCGGCTTCGAGCAGCGCTTCGCCCCGCCACATCACGCGGTCGAATCCCTTCGTTCCGCCGTGCAGATGGCCGGGCCTGCCGCCCAGCGTCTCGTTCGGGGTGAGGTACACCGTGTCGCCGTCGAGCGGAAACGAGGCGCCGCCGATGCGGTTGCCGTAGCGGCCGATCAGGGCTCCGAAGAAGCGTTCGCTGCCCGTTTCGAACGAGGTGATGTCGCCGTATCCGACCACCACGTCGTCGATGCGGCCGCTGCGGTCGGGGACGCAGATCCGCACCACGCGGCAACCGTAGTCGATGACCTCCATCGAGGAGCCGGTTCCGTTGCTCAGGCGGTACAGCGTGACGGGCTCTCCCGTCGAAAGGGTTCCGAAAGGTTCGGTCGTAACATCAGGGGTTCGGGGCGTGCAGGCGGTGAGAAGAGCCGCTGCAAGACAAACAGTGCGGAGGTTCATGTCCATAGGTTCGGGTTCAAACAAAGATAGCTATTTTTTTCGATTTGCGCCAGCCCTTCCGGCGGCCGGAGGGCTTCATCCGTCCCCGGATGTGCGGAAGCGGATCTCCTGCCGATTTTCTGTTATCGATTGACGATATTCTGGCATTCCATCGCGGGGATATGTTTGTAAATTTACAATCATCAAAAAACGAATGTCATGCATGACTCTGCAACCCGGTTTATCCGGATCACAGCCCTGGCGTCAGGGCTTCTTCCCGTGTCGGCGGCGGCTGCACAGGGCGAAAAACCCAATATCGTAGTGATCGTCGCGGACGATCTGCTGTCGTCCGAAATCAGTTGTTACGGCGGCCGGAACCTCGAAACGGCGAACATCGACCGCCTGGCCCGCGAAGGGCTGCGGATGACCGGCGCCTATGCCTCGATGGCGATGAGCGTCCCGATCCGGGCGTCGCTCTATACGGGGCTCTATCCTGCGCGCCACGGCTCGTGGCTCAACCACAAGGACACGTTTCTCGGCACGAAGACCGTTTGCGAATACATGGCCGAGGAGGGTTACCGGGTGGCCCGCGCGGGCAAGAACCATCCCGTCAATCCCGACGTCTACCGCTTCGAGGAGCTGCCGGGATTCCCGGTGAACTGCGTGAGCCGCGAGGCTTCCTACGACACCTCCGGCATCCGGGAGTTCATCGCGCGCGACGATCCCAGGCCGTTCCTGCTTTTCGTGTGCAGCATCCATCCCCACGCCCCCTGGACCTGGGGAGACCCCTCCGAATTCGATCCGGATCGCCTCGTCATGCCGGAAAACTGCATCGGCGACCGGCGCATGCGGGAGATTTTTACGCATTATCTGGCCGAGGTCCGGGCGCTGGACGACGAGGTCGGCTCGGTGCTGGAGACGCTGACCGAGTGCGGCGAGCTGGACAATACGCTGGTTTTGTTTCTCGGCGAGCAGGGACCCCAGCTTCCGGGCGGCAAGTGGACCTGCTGGTATCCCGGCGTGCACAGCGCCCTGCTGGCGCGTTATCCGGCGCGCATCCGGCCCGGACGCGTTTCGGATGCCGTCGTGCAGTACGAAGACCTGCTTCCGACCTTCATCGACCTTGCCGGAGGCCGCCGCCGGCGGGAACTCGACGGGAAAAGTTTCAAAAAGGTGCTCTTCGGCGAGCAGGCGAAAGCCCGCCGGTATGCCTATGCCATGCACAATAACTGCACTGCGGGCAACGCCTATCCCATCCGCAGTATCCGCGACGGGCGTTACGTCCTGATCTGGAACCTGCTTCCCGACAGTTCGTTCTACAAAACCTTCATGGATCTCCGCAAGCCCGCTAACCGGAAAGGCTGGTGGCCCGTCTGGACCGACGCCGCGAAGCGGGATTCCGTTGCCCGGAGGCTGGTCGGACGTTATGTGCACCGCCCGGAATTCGAATTCTACGACCTTGCGGACGACCCGTGGGAGATGAACAACCGCATCGGCGACCCTGCGTACCGCGCCCGGATCGACCGCATGAAACGCGAACTGAAAGGGTGGATGAAGCGGCAGGGCGATACGGGCGTCGGAATGGACGTTCCGTTCCGCAACCGGCCCCGCAAGTGACGCCGCCGGGCGATGCGAAACGGCCTTCGGACGGATTCATCCCGCCGAAGGCCGTTTCGATTGAACATCATTGCCGGGATCAGTTGTAGTTTTTCGGATTCTCGTCCTGCCACTCGTTCACGCCGTCGCGGATGCGGTTGCGGAACGTCAGCGTATCCCGGACCTCTGTAAAGGTCCCGTCGCCGTTCGGATAGCGATAGTGGAGGTACAGCTTCCGGTTCTGGAGCAGCCGCGCGCCGTTGAAGCCGCTCCCCAGGTCCTCGATCTTCTTGCTTCCGTCCACCGATCCCGAAACGCGGATCTCCTTGCCGTCGAGCGTCAGGCGCACCGATCCCTCCTTCGTGCCGATGTAGTTGGTCGTCAGCGCATCCGGCGCGTCGGTCGTCAGCGTGTAGATGCCGTGCGTGCCCTCGTCGCTGGGAACGGCCGTCGGGTAGACCTCTTTCGAAAGCTCCTCTCCCTGGGCATTCACCACCTGCGTTACGCCTCCGTGGTAGTAGTTGCCGAAGAGCTTGTTCTCGTAGCGTACGGCGATGACCTCGAACGATTTGGAAAGCAGGATCGTGTCCGCATCGGCGCTGGTGATGCGGAATCCGACGGCGTAGTAGGGGTTGCGGCTTGCCTGGGCGTCGGCCAGGAATGCCGCCGAATCGGCCTGTACGGTGATCGTTCCGGTGTGGCGGCCCCGCCGGATGGTCATTTTCTCGTCGTTGCTGACCGTGAAGTATTCGCGCGGCAGCGGCGTCAACTTTTTGATGCCGCTGGCCTTGACGGCCGCGGTGACGTAGCTCTGGCTCACCGTTCCGGAGGTCGATTTGCCGCTCATCACGTCGAAGGCGGTGAACGGGGCCGAAGGCTGTCCCAGTTCGTCGAGCCCGTTGAAGGGCGCGAGGTCCCCGGTCACCAGTTCGTCGTCGAGCGCGTAGTAGACCGAGCGGTCGCGCTCGTTGTCCATGACGCCCGCGAGCACCGACCCGACCGTGAATTTCATGCCCTCCCCGACCACGAACGTGCGCAAGTCGTATTGGTAGGCGATGTATACGCCGCTGTAATCGTAATCTTTGACGTATTCGTCGTAGCATCCCGCAAGGGCCGCGGCAGCCAGCAGTGTTGCAAGTATTTTTTTCATAAGTATCGTTTTTTCGGTTTTATTCCCAGTTGGACCAGCCTGCGTTCTGAACGATGCCCTTCATGCGGACTACTTCCGTGTAGGGGATCGGCACGTAGAGCGAGGGATAGCTGCGCTTTTCGACCTCTTCGTAGGCGATCGACTGGCGGGTGATCCGGGGGCGGTTGATTACGTCGTTGAGTTCGGAAACGTCCGTCGCCCAGCGGCGCAGGTCGTAGAAACGCTGCCCTTCGAAGCAGAGTTCGATGCGGCGTTCGTTGCGCACGAGCTTCTCGAAAAGATCCTGGCGCGCGGCGCACTCGTCGAGATAGGGGTCCGCCGTCGCTCCGACTCCCGCTATTCCGTCGTTGGTCGGACGTCTGCGCAGATAGGCGATGGCCTGCTTGGGGGTGTAGCCGTAGAGTTCCGTCGTCGGACCCGACACCCGGTTGGCGGCCTCGGCGAAGATCAGGCACATGTGGGTCCAGCGCATGAAAAAGATCGACTTGGGCATCGTCTGGACCTTGTCGTCGTCCTTGTTCCAGCCCAGGTAGACGTATTTGCGGACGTAGTAGTTGGTCATCGTGTTGTTCACGCCGCCCGCTTCGTCACGTCCGCCGACCGAGGTGTCGAACGTGTACATCAGTTCGTTGTTGGTGATGCGGCGGATTTCGGCGCCGTTATAAAAGACGGTGCTGTAAAAACGGGGATCGCGGTTGGCGTAGGGCGTGTTCTCGTTATAATTGGCTTCCGGATGGTCGATCGGGTATCCGTTCGCTGCCGGGAAGGCATCGACCAGATTTTGCGTCGGTCCCACGCCGCCCGTTCCGAGAAATCCGTCGGGGTAGAAGAGATTCTCCATCGTGCTGCCTTTCGAATAGTCGGACGACCAGATGATCTCGGGGCTGTTGGGATCGGTCCAGGTGAAAGCGGCGGTCGGGTCGAATCCGTGGGCGCCGTCCTGCGTGATCTTGAAGTCCATCACCTCGGCGGCATATTTCGCCGCATTCTCCCAGCGCTTCGGATCGTTCTCGGGGTTGAACGCCGGCGAGGCCCATTGCAGCCAGGTCATGGCTTTCAGCGCCTTCACGGCGACGCCGTCGAAGCGGTGCCAGCGCACGGCGCCCTGCACCGAGATGTCTTCGGCCAGCCAGTCGCGGTTGGCTGCGGGCAGGTAGACCAGCGCCGAATCGCAGTCTTTCAGGATTTGTTCCACGCATTGTTCGTAGGTGGCGCGTTCGAACGAGCCGGCGTCGGCGTCGAAGACATCGACGGGTTCGAGCAGGATGGGAAATCCCAGCAGCCGCCCGTCGGTGCCCTGGCCGCCCCATTTGCGCAGCAGGTCGAACTGGTACCAGGCCCGCAGGGCGTAGGCGTCGCCCTGCAACGCGCGTTGCAGGCGGCGGTTCTGCTCGTTGTCGATCATGTAGCGGGTGTTGATGCCCAGACGGTCTTTGAGGAATTTGTTGACGTACATGATGGCGCGGTAGTCGCGGATCCAGAAGGTTTTGAACGGGTCGCTGGCGGGAGTTCCCGTGCCGACCGCGAAACGGCGCATGGCGTGGGTCTGCGCCGTGATGACCGCGTCGTCGGTGGCGCCGTCGAGGTAGACGTATTCGCCGCCGGAGTAGAGCTTGGGCAGCAGGTCGTAGCTCTTTTCCACGAAACCGCGGATCATCGAGGGATATTCCAGCAGGTTTTTGTCCGTATAGTGGCCGTTGGGCAGCGGTTCGAGGAAGTCGGAGCAGCCTGCGAACGTCAGGACGGCGGCCAGCGCGATTATCAGTTTTTTCATGTCCTTGCAGGTTAAAAGGTGAATTTGAAGCCGGCCGTGAGGGTCCGGTAGAGCGGATAGGTCGTAACGCCGGCATTGATGTTTTCGGGGTCTACGTCCTTGATGCCGCTGATGGTGCAGAGGTTGGCGCCGCGCAGGAAGACGCGCAGTCCCTTGACGGCCGACTGGCTGCGGAAGCGGACGTTGTAGCCCAGCTCGATGTTCTGGATCTTGAAATAACCTCCGTCGCGCAGCCAGAAGTTCGAGGCCTGGAAGTTGTTCGTCTGCTTGATGTACGTCAGACGGGGATAGTCGCCGCCGATGTTGTCGCGCACGAAGTGCGAGTAGGTGCCCGTGCTCCATCCGTTCCAGAAATACTTGTTGGTCAGCCCCGTGTCGTATGAAGCGCGGCCCGTTCCGACGATCGTGAAGTCGAAATTCCGGTAGCGCAGGTTGATGCTCACCGAGTAGTCGAACCGGGGGCTGCTGTTGCCGATGACCTTCTGGTCGTTGCTGTCGATGAGTCCGTCGTTGTTCAGGTCGGCGTATTTCAGGTCGCCGACTTGCACTTCGTCGTCGAAGAGCTGGCGGGGCGAAGTCTCGATCTCCTCCCGCGAGGTGAATTTGCCCAGGCAGACGTATCCCCGGTAGGAGCCGGTCGCCGTGCCGGTGACCTTCTGATAGTCGTAGACGACGTTTTCGTTGTAGCGCAGGTATTTTCCCCGCATCGTCGTGAGGCTTCCGCCCACCGTGTAGTGGAGATCGCCGATCCGGTCGGACCAGTAGAGCGCCGCCTCCCAGCCCTGGTAACGGATGCGGTTGTAGTTTTCATAGGTGCTGATGCCGTCCATGCCGTAGATTCCCGGCAGCGTGCCGCTCATCTCGGTGATGATTCCGTCGCGCAGGATGTTGTAGTAGTTGGCTTCGACCGAAAGACGGTTGCCCAGCAGCGCGGCGTCGATACCGACGGTGAACTCCTTGCGCTTCTCCCAGGTGAGGTCGGGATTGCCCAGCCGCGAGATGGTGTTGACGTAGGACTGGTTGGCGTTGGTTGATCCGATCCACTGGTAGCCTGTGGTGTAGGGGCCGAACTTGATGCCCGAGCTTTTCGTGTAGTTGTCTTCGTAGAGGTCCTGCGAGCCGAATGAGCCGTAGCCGATCATGCCGGCCTGCCCGCGCACCTTGAGGTAGTCGATCCATTTCACGTCCTGCATGAATCCCTCTTCGGAGACGACCCAGCCCAGACCCAGCGCAGGAAATGCTTCGAAACGCCTGCCGGGTGCGAACATCGGCGATCCGGCGTAGTTCACGACGGCCTGGAAGAGGTATTTGCCGCGGTAAGCGTAGTCGAAAGTGCCGATGAGCGACATCATTCGTTCGCGGACCGCGTTGCCCGTCCGCTCGACCGATTCCAGCCACCAGGTCGCCGAAGCCCCGACGCGGTGGTCGTCGTTCCGGTAGTCGTAGCTCAGCCGTTCGTGCAGGTAGAGTCCCTGATGGGTCCATTTGCCCATGCTCGATTTGCCGGAGACCTGCGTTCCCTCGTGCGAAGTTTTGACGGTCTCTTCCGTGACGGGGTCGTAGATGACGGCCGTGTAGTCGGGGTTCTTGCCGATGCGGTTCATGTTGAAGAGGTTCAGCCCCACGTAGGACTGGAATTTGAGCCCTTTGACCAGCGCGTGCAGGTCGTAGGAGAGCGTGGCGTTGACCACTCCCGAGCGGCCGCGTTCAGTCGAGAAGCCGTTCTCGGTCAGCGATGCGTAGGGGTTGTCCTGGTAGACCGTGCTGACGCCGTAGATCTTGTTGCCCGTCTCCTCGTCGTGCGAGACGATCAGCGGGAACGCGATCGCAGGGATCGTGGTGACCTGACTGAGAGCGCTTTCGAACTCCGTGGCCGAGGAGCTGCCGTAGCCGTAGCGGGGCTGGCGGCGGAAGCTGATCCCTCCGCTGAATCCCAGGTCGATCAGGAGGTCCTGCGTGACGGCCGCTTTGAGATAGGTGCGGACGTTCACCCGGTTGAAATCGGCCTTGCTGCCCACCTTGTAGATGTCGCCCTCGCCGGCGTAACCCACGTAGGCGCTGTATTGGAGTTTCTGGGTGCCTCCGTCGATGGTGACGTTGGCTTTGTAATAGGGTTTCGTGTCCTTGAACATCATCGACCGGTAGTCGACGTTCGGATAGGTCAGGTCGTAGGGGTCTTTGCGGGCGTAGTTTTCGATCGCCTCGTTCGAGTAGGGCGGGAGATAGCCGCTGTTGATGCGCGCCTGGTTTTGGAGCCGGGTGTACTCGACGCCGTTGACCCATTCGGGGAAGCGGTCTACGACGCTCACGCCGCTTTCGAAGCCGACGCGGATCGACCGTCCGTGAGTCCTTCCCCGGCGGGTGGTGATGTAGAGTATGCCTCCGGCAGCGCGCGAGCCCAGCAGCGCCTTGTCGGCGATGTCGCGGATGAAAGTCATGCTCTCGATCTCCTCGGGATCGAGTTGCAGTTGGGTGATGTAGACCGGCATGCCGTCCACGACGTATGTGGGCGTCTCGCCGCGGGCGGAGATTGCCGTACGGCCCCCTTCCGTGCCGTAGGTCATGCCGGGCACTCCCGTCATTTCGCGGACGGTGAGTCCTGCGACGACACCCGTGAGCGAGTTGCGGAAATCGTTGGTCGGGTATTTGTCGATGTCGTGTTCGTAATAGGTCGTCGAGTTGCCCGTGGCGACCGCCTTGTTCAAGGTGCGGGCGTAAGGCAGTTCGAGCGTCTGATAGACGCGCAGGGTCCGCCGGGCCCGGATCGCGGAGTCTGCGGCGATCCGTTCGGCGGTCAGCACCGGTCCTTCGGAACCCTGCCCGCCGCCTTGCGGGGCGCCCGCGGCCGTTGCGGCCGCCAGCAGGAGCATCGTGCCGGTCAGGAGTATGTTGCGGTTTCTCATGGTTTTATATTCGGGCTAAGATTCTACCAAAGTTCATTGTTGACGAAATTCTTCATCTTGTTGGCCTCCGCTGCGGGGAAGGGCAGGTAGTACATGGCGTTCTTCCAGTTGGACTGTCGGTTGTTGGGGATCGGCTGGCGGACGTAGCGACGTCCGCAGGGGTATTCGTCCGAAACCGGCACCTTCTCGATGTACATGCCCGTAAGCGTCTGGGACATGGTCTGCGGGGCGATCTTCCAGCGGCGGATGTCGTGGTAGTAGTGGTGTCCCTCGAAGGCCAGTTCCACGCAGCGTTCGTTGCGGATGCGTTCGCGCAGCAGCGGGGCGCTGCCCGTGAACTTGTCGAGCACGTCGGGCATCCCGGCCCGGTTGCGCACTTCGTTCACGGCGTCCAGCGCCGTCAGCGACAGCCCTCCGGCACTGCCGTCGGGGCCGTAGGCTTCGTTGGCCGCCTCGGCGTAGTTGAGGTAGAGTTCCGCCATGCGGATCAGCGGGTCGGTGTGCTGGTGGGCGGCCGAGGTTCCCAGTTGGCCGTTCCACAGCTTGTTGACGTAATAGCCCGTGTTGGAATACCCTTTCGAGTCGTTCGAACCCCACGCGATGCCGAACGAGCGGTTGTTGTTGTTGAGCGACGAGGTGGGATAGGTTCCGGTCGCCGGATCGTAGTGGATGTTGATTCCGGTCGGGCATCCGCCGACGACGCTGCCGTCGTGGAGGATGGTTTTGTCGAACCGCGGGTCGCGGTTCGAGTAAGGAGCCTGTTCGTTGTAGTGGCCGAGTTTCGCGGCAGCCTCCCGGTCGGCCTCGGTCAGAAGCGGGTCGCCGTCGAGCGTTTCGAAGCGGTCCACGAAATTCTGCGTCGGACAGTCGCCGCTGCCGTTCGTGTAGTTTGAAGCGGGATAGGCGAAAGTCCCCGACCAGGTGCTCGTGTTGATCTTGCTGCTGCCGTAGTTCCAGGCCCAGATGTGTTCGTTGGTGTATTTCGTGCCGTAGAAGTTGCTGTTCCATTCGGAGAAGGGCAGCATTTCGTAGCCGTTCTCCTCGGCGATGCGGATCGCCTCGGCGCAGGCTTCGGCGGCGTCCTCCCAGTCGCTCTGTCCGTGCAGGTTGTTCAGTTCGCTGGCCGCGTAGAGCAGGCAGCGGGCTTTCAGCGCCTTGGCGGCGACGCCGTTCGGATAGGCCATGTCGCTGCTGGTGAGGTGGCCTTCCGAGCCGGGGCCCGCGTCGCGGCGCACTTTCCCGGCGGCGAGGAGATAGTCGTAGGCGCGGTCGAGGTCCTCGGCACAGCGCGTGTAGGTCTCCCAGGCCGAGAGGCGCGTCATGTCCCATTCGTCGTCGGCTTCGAGCGCCTTGTCGAGGTAGGGCATGCCGCCGAAGATCCGGCAGAGGGTGAAGTGGGCGAACGCCCGCACGAAATAGGCTTGTCCGATCAGGTCGTCCTTGTCGATCTGCTTGGCGTTCTGCACCATGTCGATATTCTCGATGCACTTGTTCGCCACGCGGATGATGCGGAACATCGAGTAGGAGATCGGACGCCTCGACGTGGCGGTGGTCCATTCGGAGACGTTGGCGCCCAGCGCCCCGGCCTTGATCTGCTGTGCGCGGAGCCAGCGGCCTCCGTCGCACATGTCCGTCAGGGCGTTCCACGTAAAGCGGCGGTCGCTGAAATCGAGGTAGAGCGGATAGCCCAGTTTGATGTTGATGTTGTCGCCGCTGCCGCTCTGTCCCGTGCGTCCTTCGTAGACGTTGTTGAAATAGGCCTTGAAGTTATCCCAGGTCGAGAACACCTGATTTTCGTCGAGCCCCGTTTCGGGGTCTATGTCGAGGAACGTACAGGCGGGAGCTATCGCGCTGCATGCAGCCAAAACGAGTAGTATCAGTTTTTTCATAGTCGTTGCGGTTTTAGAATCCGATTTTAACACCCAGTTTGAGGCTGGTCATCTGCGGATAGAATCCCGTGGTGAAGGTGGTGCTCGCGGGGTCTCCCTCGATCAGCGGGGTGAACGTCAGCAGGTTGTTCGCCGTGAGGTAGAGGCTCAGGCTGCGGAATCCGACCTTCTGGCGGAGCCGTTTGGCGTTGAATGTGTAGGCGAGGTAAACCTCCCGCAGCGAGAGGTAGTCGGCCTTGCGCCACGTGCGGCCTTCGAGCATCATTTTGGCTCCGGCGTCGCCGCTGCCGCCGGCCCACATGTACATCGGGTGTCCCGACGTTCCTCCGTAGACCAGCGTGGCATGGTTGGCGTCCCGGTTGTCGGGCCGCCAGTAGTCGAGCTGCGAATGGGTGATGCGGTAGTCGCCCTTGTTGAACTCGATCTCCCAGCTCTTGTTGTATTCGACCCATTTGCCGAGGTTGGCGTACCACAGCATGCTGAATTCGAAACCCTTGTAGTCGAATCCGGCCCGGAACGAGCAGACCACCGGCGGATACTGGCTGCCGGCGATGGCGTGCAGGTCCTCGACGGAGAGCCGGCCGTCGGCCGAATAGTCGAGGTATTTGTAGGCGCCCACGTTGACGAAATTCCAGTCGGTCGTGTAGGCCGGGTAGTTGTGGATGTCGTCGATGGATTCGAAATAGCCCGAATCGACGATGCTCACGCCGTCGGTCTGTCCCTTATAGGGTTTTCCGGCGGTCTTCTGGTACTCCGGGGCGTAGGGCGCGTCCTCGTAGTTGGTGATGCGGTTCTCGTTGAGCGAGACCATTGCCGTCAGGTTGTATCCGAAGCCCGTAGGGGTCTTGTCGGCCCAGCCCAGCTCGATGTCGATGCCGTGCTTCTTCATGCTGCCCCGGTTGACCTCCTTGTACGAGGTGCCGACGAGCATCGTGACGTTGGGCTTGACGAGCATGTTGGTGCGCTTTTCGTCGAAAAGGTCGAGGTTGAGCGTCAGCCGGTTGTTCAGCCAGCCCATCTCGATGCCCAGGTCGCGTTTGCGGGCCTCTTCCCACTGGGCCACCGCGTTGGCTGCGGCGCCTTCGTAGATGTAGCTGTCGCCGCCCTTCACGTAGTCGCTGAAATAGAGCCACCGCGAACCGGAGTCGCTGCCGACCAGTCCGTCCGAATAGCGGATCTTCAGTTTCGACCACCAGGGCATCGCCTCTTTCCAGAAACGCTCCTGTGAGGGCACCCAGCCTATGGCCACCGAGGGGAAGAAGCCGTAGCGGTTCTCGGGCGAGAACTGTTCCGACCCGGTGTAACCGAGGTTGCATTCGAAGAGGTATTTGTGTTTGTAATCGTAGGTCACACGCCCTACGACGCCCTGCGAATGGTAGGGAAAGGCCGTGCCCTTGATGTTTTCCCGCTGGTTGAAGAGCGCCAGCGCCGTCACGGAGTGGTCGCCGAACGTGCGGTTGTAGTTCAGGGCTCCCTCCCAGTAGAAGGTGACGTAGTAGTTGTTTTGCATCGCTCCGCGTGTCACGGCGTAGGGGGTGTTCTCATAGACGTGTTCGCTGGCTGCGGAGTAGATCCAGGGGTTGCCGTCGCCGGCGTCGTACCGGTTCCAGTCGATGTAGAACGTGGGGTTGGAGTTGGTCGCCGTCTGAGAGATGCGGGAGTAGTAGGTGCTCAGCGAGACGTTGGCTTTCACCGAGAGCCCCTTGGTGATGAAGTTGAGCTTCTGCTCGAAGTTGATGTCGGTATAGAGCTTGTTGTCCGTGGTCTGTTCGAACTCGCCCGTCGAGAGCGACGTACGGATGTTCCCGAAATAGGCCGTGCGCGGACTCGACAGACGGCCTCCCGAGGCGTCGGGATAGTCCGTGTCGGGAATCTCCTCCAGCACCCAGGCGGGGTAGTAGGCCGGATACATCATCGGCGAGGCCGAATACATCATGTTGAACATGCCCGACACGGTCTTGTCCGTCGGCGTGTCCTTGATTCCCAGCACGCCGCCCACCTTGACCGACAGTTTCGTGCTGCGCGTCACGTCGAAATCGAGATTCGAACGGTAGTTGATGCGGTCGTAGCGGAAATTGGCGTTGCTCCACTCCGAAAAATCCTTGAAGATCGACCCCTCGTGGGTATATCCCAGCGAGAGGAAGTATTTGACGCGCTGCGAACCGCCCGAGACGTTGTAGTTGGCGTTGATGGTCTGGGCGCACTTGCGCATGGCGATGTCGAACCAGTCGTTGTCCGGATAGCGGATCGAATTGATGCGCGACGAAGGGCGGGCGTACTCCTCGATCTCCGAACGGGGAATCATCGAGCCGTAGCTCTGGGCGTTTTTCAGCGCCACGTTGAGCAGTTCGGCCGTCTGCGCCGAGCCGATGTGGTCGGGGATCATCGTCGGGAAGTCCAGACCGTAGGAGAGCGAGATGTTCATCTTGGGCTTGCCCGTGGAGCCCGTGCGGGTGGTTACGATGATGACGCCGTTGGCGCCTTTGGCGCCGAACACGGCCGTCGCCGAAGCGTCTTTGAGCACCGACAGCGAGGCGACCTCGTTGGGGTCGATGTCCGCGAAACTGCGCTCCACGCCGTCAACGAGCACCAGCGGCGTGGAACCGTTCCAGCTCGATACGCCGCGGATGAAGATGTTGGCGTCGTTGTTGCCGGGCTGTCCGCCCGTCTGAATGGTCGTCACGCCCGAAAGTTTGCCGGCGATGGCGTTGGTGATGTTCGTGGTGCCCGAATTGACGAGCTGTTCGTTGCTCACCTGCGAGATGGCGCCCAGGACGCTCTCTTTCTTCTGAACGCCGTATCCGACCACCACCACGTCTTCGACCTGATGCGTCTCTTCGGCCAGCCGTATCGTCAGCGGTGAGGCGTCGGTGACGGCGATCTCCCGCGCCTGGAAGCCCAGGAACGAGACGTGAAGCACGTCGCCTTTGCGGACGCGGAGCGTGAATGCGCCCTGCGCGTCGGAGATCGTACCGCCGGCAGATCCTCCCTTGACCGTGACCGCCGCGCCGGCGATCGCAATGCCGTTGGTATCGACGACGCGGCCTTTGGCCTGGATCGTCGGTTGCTGCTTGCCGGAATCCTGCTCTCCGGCGGCGGCCGGTCCTGCCGTGACGGCGGACAGCAGCAGCAACACCATGGCGGCCAGACGGCGAAGCCCGTGCAGCGATGGTGTGAGCGGTTTGAGATAGAAGTTTTCCATATTGGGATTAGGTTGATTATATAGGTTGGGGAAATGGCTGCGGCGGACTGCCGGCCGTCAGCGGGTGACGCGGCCGGCAGTCCTCGCACAGCTGTTTCAGTCTACCAGATAGAATGCAATGGCGTCGTGGTCGCCCGTACTCCACTGACAGAAGCGTGGGGCGGCACCGCTGCTGGGTTGGGCTATCACTTTGCCTTCGATCGTGCAGGTGCCGGTGACGCAGCGGATGCGGAACCGGATGACGCCGTCGGCGACAGCCTCCGTAAAGCGGGCGGTTTCATTGATGTTCTCTACCTTGTCCGCCTTTGTCAGTTCGTAAGTAGCCGTGACGTGCAATCCGTTTCCGGAGAAAGTGTATTCTTTCGTACTGGTGGGTTTCCACGTCCCCTGGTCGAAATACTCCACTATCCAATACCGCGCGCCCGTTTTCTTGCTCCTCGCACCGTAACGGATATTGACGGCCTGTCCGGCTGCGAAATTCTTCACGGGAATGGTGAATTCCAGGTTGTCGTCCGTCCATACTGATTTTACGGCGTAGTGTCCCTTGCCGTCGGAGCTGATGACGTACCCGGGGTCGTAGACGGGTGCGTCGTTGACCTTGTTCCATTGGCCGTAAGCGGTCGTTCCGGCGGGTTTGTCGGCAAACATTCTGCCGCCGGTGAGCCAGTTGTCGCCGCTGTACTTTTTCAGGGCTTCGTCGGTGAGGGTCCACCAGGCGATCGGCTCGAGGCTCTTGGCCTTCTGCGAAACGGTGATTACGACATCTTCCAGCGCCGGATCGTCGGGATGGATGGTCAGGGTGCCGGTGCGGGCCTTGCCGGTGTTCTGCGAAGCCGTCAGCGTGACGTCGGCCGGGGCCGCCGAAGGCGTACCCGATTCGGGCGTGACGGTGAGCCAGTCGAGGCCCTCCTTGACGACGGTCCAGTTGCGGTTGCAGAGGATTTGCAGGGCGGCAGGAGCTTCCGGCACCTCGGGGAACTCGATCGTGTTGCCCTCGCCGAAGCCCGTTACCATGAGCAGCGGATCGTCACGGTAAGCGGTCTGACGGACGGTCACCACCACGGGCTCCATCTCTTCGGCCCGGAACGTGATCGTGCCCTGGCGGGCGTCGCCTCCGTTGGCTGAAGGGGTTACGGTGATCGTCGTCCTCTTTTTGCGTTCGCCCGAGAGCGGCGATACCTCGGCCCAGCCCAGCTCTTCGGGGAGAGCCGTCCAGGCGACGTTGGCGTAGACCGAGAATGTGACCGGGTCGAGGTCCGAGAACTCGAATTCGAGCGTGTTGTCGGTCAGGCCGTCCAGCGTGAGGGTCGGCACGATGGGGAAAGCATCCTGCGTGACGGTCACCCGCTGCACATGGGCGCCGGCGTAGACGGTCAGTTCGCCGCTGCGTTCCAGGTCGTCGTTGGGAGCCGCCGAGAGGGTGATCGTAGCCGGGAGTTTCGATCCTCCGTTCATCTGCGAAACGGTCAGCCAGTCGAGTCCGCTTTTGGAAATCGACCAGGTTTTGTTCGTCGAGATCGAGAAACTGACGCCCTCTTCGGGGTTGTACGGGAAATGAAGTCCTTCTTCCAGCCCGTCGATCTCCACCCGGTCGGCAGCTTCGGTCTCCGGGTCCGAGGAGCAGGCCGCAGCGAAGATCCCTGCCAGCAGAATCAGGGCCGTGCATGCGATTTTCAGGGTTTTCATGTGATGGTTGTGTTTTGGGTTGTCAGGTCAAAGTTATTCCGATGGCCGCGAATCGTTTTTCACGAGTGTATTCGTTTTTTGTCCGAGCGTCGCATTGTGCGGCGGCGGCCTGCGGTTACATCCGCACGATCTCCGAGGCGGCCATCAGGAAGGCTCCGACGCCGTACACCTCGGTCATTTCGCGGTTCGTCCGCTGGGGCGATCCGCCGATGGGCTGCACGTATCCGAGGCGTCCGTCCGGGCCGACATACGAACAGAGGGCCTTCCAGCCGCGGCGTGCGGCGCGTTTGTAGACCGGTGCGGTCAGCAGTCCGCGGTTCACGCCCCAGGCAAGTCCGTAGGTGAAGAATCCCGAGGCGCTGTTTTCGGGCATCGGGTAGGTTTCGTGGTCGAGCATGCTCGGATGCCACGATCCGCGGGCGTCCTGACAGGCGACGACGGCTTTCGACATGCGGAGGAACGTCCGCCGGTAGTAGTCGTACATCGGGTCGCTCTCGGGAAGGGTTTCGAGCAGGATGGCCAGCGCGGCGTAGCACCAGCCGTTGCCGCGGCCCCAGAAGACCTTTTTGCCGTTCTTCTCGCGTTTGCCGAAATAGCGCGCGTCGCGGTAGTAAAGCCCTTCGGCGGCATCGAAAAGACTGCGCGACGAGGCGTAGAATTCGCGGTTCATGAATTCCCGGTAGCCGTTGTCGCCCGTGACGTTCGCCAGCAGGGCGTAGACCGGGGGTGCCATGAACAGGGCGTCGCACCAGCTCCAACGGTTCGAGCCGTTTTTGGCCTTGATGTGCATTTTGGTCTGCGCCGGGAAGGCGATCACCGAGTCGGCCCGCTGTTTTACGGGGCGCAGCATCGCCGGGTCCTTGTAGCGTTCGTACAGCATCAGACTGGCCTGTCCGACACAGATGTCGTCGGCGTGGTACTGCCGCCGCCCCATGCGCCAGCCGTTGCGGCGTCCGATTTCGAGGATGAACTCCTCGCAGGGCTTGTATCCCGAGACTTCGGCCCAGGTGAGCATTCCGCGGTAGAGTGCGCCGTTGGCCCAGTGCTGGTCGCTGCGCGTGCCGGGGCGGGAGAGGTGTTTGCCGAAGTTGTCGATTTGCCATTGCGCCGCCCGGTTGGCGATCTCGATGTCGCGTTTGTTGGCGGCTTCGGCCGGGACGCCCGAAAGCGCGGCGGCCAACAGAAAGAGGTAGAATCGTGTTTTATACATAGTTCGGATGTTTGATTGCGGTTATCGGTTTATGGGTTCGGGCGCCGCCCATTCGTCGGTCATGTCGTAGGGCATGCGGAAGACATCGCCCGCAGCGGTGCAGAAATAGAGGTGCGAGGCGGTCCGGGCGTCGGGGCTGCCGTCGGCCCAGAACGCGTAGAATCCCTCTGCGGCGCCGAGGGGTCGCCGCACGTAGGTGTGGTTGTAGATGCTGTTCGAAGTAAGCGTCTGCGCGCGGACCCAGCTCCCGCCCTCGTCGAAACTGCGCCAGACGACGATCTCGCCGCCTGCGCCCCAGTACTGGGGCCCTGCGTCGGTCGGGGCGATGACGGTCCAGGCGCCGTCTTCGATCCAAAGACTGCCGCTGTCGTAGCAGTGCGTCGAGGTGGCGATCAGGCTCTCCCGCCACTCCCGGCCCGTCCAGTGGAACGTGTGCCATTGGCGCACGCCGCCGTCGGGGCCCGTCAGGTGGTTGTCGCTGGTGACGCAGAGGATCACGGGGCGTCCTGCGGCGTCGAAATTCAGGTCCTTGATGTAGCAGTTGCGTCCCTGGCTCTGGAAATCGCGCACCAGGGCGTTCGAATAGCGCTCCGTCACGGGAACCGTGACCGCCGTGCCGTCGGCCGTGGTCCACGTCGCGCCCCAGTCTTCGGACTGGACGTAGTAGATGTTCGTGCGCGTATCGACGTTGCCGTTGATGTGGCGGTTGAAGGCCGTGCAGACCTTCGTGCCGCAGATGTTGCTGATCTGGTAGTGTCCCGATTTGCTTTCGGAGCCCTCCTTGATGGAAGCCAGCTTCCGGTAGGGCGTCCAGTTCACGCCGTCTTCGCTGGTCTGCCAGAAGAGCTGGCGCACGCCGTCGTAGCGGGTGAAAAAGAGAAAGAAGCCCCGCTCGGGATGGTAGTGCACCTGCGGATAGGCCATGATGCTTTCGTTGATGCGTTCGAAAGCCGAGATGTCGTAGGGATTGACGCTCCGGTAGCGGATGCCCGGGCGTTTGTTGGCGCGCCCGGCGACGAAAACCCAGACATAGCCGTTCCGGTCGATCTGGACGGTCGGGTCGTCGTGGGGATCAGAAACCCCGTCGATACCTTTGTCGTGCACGACGCGGGGCTTTTGCAGCAGTCCGGTCTTGTGGTCGTAGCAGCCGATCATGCATTGCAGGTATTTCCGGCCCGTGTCCGGGGCGCCGCCGTAGACGAAATAGGTCCGTCCGACGGCCGGGGCGTAGACGGCCATCGGGATATGTTTCATCGTGTAGGTGCCCAGTCCGCCGGAGTATTTGGGCCCGTATTCCGAAGCGGCCTGGCCGATCGAGAACCAGATGCCGCGGTAACCCTCCACCACGGGGGTCTGTTCCGGGGAGTCCACCCGGGCGTAGTTGGAGATCGTTGCCGCCGGGCTGTAAAAGAGGTCTCCGGTGATTTCCGAAGGGCGGTAGACGCAGCGGTACGAGATGTCGCCGCCCGCATCGTCGAACGCGACGGTCTGCTTCGAACCGTCGTGCCGCGCTTCGCAGTAGCGGGTTCGGGGCTCCCCGACCGCCGAGACGTAGGTGAACTCTTGTCCGACCAATCCTTCGGGGCAGGAGTTGCCGAGCGTCACGGTCGCCGAGGCACCGGCGAAGTAGGCCCCCGTGACGGTGCGGTTTTTCAGCGACGCTTCGTAGCGGTCGCCGTATACGGTCACCGTCGGCGCAGGACCAGCGAAAATCCCTCCGTCATCGGTGACGTAGCGGACCTCGGCCGGCCAGGAGCCCTCTTCGATACCGGTCAGCTCCTTTTCGCCGTTGCCGTCGCCGGCCGGAATATCGTGCGGGGTCCCGTCGTCGCCGAGCCGGAGCCGGATCGACGCGACCTCCTGCGGCATGCCGGTCCAGCGGCAGACGATCCGGTTGCGGCCGCCCGCGAGCGTCACCTGTCCGGCGTTTTCCAGAACGGGAAGCGGAGTTTCGGTTTCGGACGTATTGCCGTTGCAGCCGGCGCCCCCGAGGAGCGCGGCTGCAAGCAATACGACGGTAAACAAGACGTGTTTTTTCATGCGGTTACGGGCTGGCTTGGGGGTCAGTCGCGGGGTTTTCCGCCGGGCACGGGTTCCGGTTTCTGCCACTCGGCGTTCATCGTGTAGGGCATCCGGAAAACATCGCCTTTGGCGTTGCAGAAATAGAGGTACGAGATGCTCAGCGCATCGGGATTGCCGTCGGCCCAGAAGGCGTAGAAATCCGGATCGGCATGGAGCGGGCGGCGGGCGTAACCGTGATTGCGCGGGCTGTCGTGGGTCAGCGTGCGGACGCGTTTCCACGTCCGGCCCTTGTCGCGGCTGCGCCACATCACCATCTCACCGCCCGTGCCCCAGTACTGCGGGCCGATGTCGGTCGGAGCGATGACGGTCCAGACGCCTTTGTCGTCGATCCACAGGCTGCCGCTGTCATAGCAGTGCGTCGAGGTCGTAATGTCGCTGTAAACCCACTTGGCGCCGTCCCAGTGTACGGTCTGCCACTTGCGCACGCCGCCTTCGGGACCCGTCAGGTGGTTGTCGCTCGTCAGGTAGAGGATCACGGGCTGTCCGTCCGGTCCGTAGTTGATGTCCTTGATGTAGCAGTTGCGGTGCTCGGACTGGTAGTCGTGCACCAAGGCGGGGTTCTTCGAACGGGTGATCGGCAGGTCGATCGGTTTGCCGTCGATCGTGGTCCACGTCCGCCCCCAGTCCTCCGACTGGATGTAGTAGATGTTGGTGCGCGTGTCCACGGCGCCGTTGATGTGGCGGTTGAAGCAGCACATCAGCTTGTCGCCGCAGAGGTTCGTGAACTGGTAGTGTCCCGACTTGGTCTCGCCCTCGTCGATGATCGAGGCGATCTGGCGGTAGTCGGTCCAGCGGTTGCCGTCCCTGCTGCTCTGGTAGAAGAGCCGCCGCACGCCGTCGTAGCGCGTGAAGAAGAGGAAGAAACCCTTCTCGGGATGGTAGTGCACCTGCGGGTAGGCCATGATGCTCTCGTTGACGTATTCGAATTCCGAGATGTCGTAGGGTTTCGTGCTGCGGTAGCGGATGCCCGGGCGCTTGTTGGCGCGTCCGGCGACGAACACCCAGACGTAGCCATCCTTGTCGAGCTGGATCGTGGGGTCGTCGTGGGGGTCGCCGACGCCGGCCACACCCTTGTCGTACACCACGACGGGACGGCGCAGCATGCCCGTCTTATGGTCGTAGCAGCCGACCATGCAGAGCAGGTATTTGCGCTCTTCGGAGGGCGTTCCGCCGTAGACGAAGAAGGTTTTGTCCGCTTCGGGCGAGTAGACCGCCATCGGGATGTGCTTCATGGTGTAGGTGCCCAGTCCGCCCGAATACTTGTCGCCGTAGCCCGAACGGGCCTGGCCGATCGTGAACCAGATGCCGCGATAACCGTCGACGGTCTGGTTGTCCATCGACTTGCGTTCCTGTGCGCCGGCACCCCACACCGCGCAGATGAGGAGCAGTGCCGCTAAGATTTTTTTCATGGTTTATTTATGGGATTTGTAGTTTTTCAGTCGGAGCAGCGCTTCGAGGAAATAGTAGTCGCCGTAGATGATCGGCACGTCGACCTGCGATTTGCTGGGTTTCGAACCGACGCTGTGGTCGATCAGGAATCCGTTCTTCTTCCCCGCGGGAATCAGGTAGCGGTCCGAAGCGAGCGAGCGGAGGATCTTTTTTGCCGTTTTATAATAGAGTTTTTCCTTCTCGGGAACGTATTTGGCCAGTTCGAGCAGCGCCGAGGCGGTGACGGCCGCCGCCGAAGCGTCGCGCGGTTCGTCGGGAATCCCCGGTGCGTAATAGTCCCAGTAGGGCACCATATCCTCGGGGAGGTTGGGGTGGTTGATGAAATATTCGGCGCTCTTCACGGCGCGGTCGAGATAGCGGCGGTCGTGCGTGAAGCGGTAGCACATCGTGAATCCGTAGAGGCCCCAGCTCTGGCCCCTCGACCAGGCCGAAGTCTGCGAATAGCCCTGTCCGCCCTTCTGCGTGACGACTTTGCCCGTTTCGGTGTCGTAACAGAGGATGTGGAAACAACTGTTGTCGGCCCGGAAATGGTTTTTGAGCGTGTTGTCGGCGTGGGTCACGGCGATGTCGCGGTAGCGTTTGTCGCCGGTGAACTCCGAGGCGAGGAAGAGCATTTCGAGGTTCATCATGTTGTCGATGATTACGCGGAAGGGATTCGCTTTCCCGTCCTTGTTGTTCCACGAGCGGATCAGTCCGACGGTGGGGTTGAACCGCGAGATCAGCGCTTCGGAAGCGTCGATCATCAGTTGTTTGTAATAGTCGTCACGGGTCAGGCGGTAGGCCAGGCTGCATGGACAGCCCACCATGAATCCCACGTCGTGGGTCTGGGTGTAGTGCCGCAGCGGTTCGAGCTGCACCGTGCGGCGGCGGGCCGCTTCGAGCCATTTGGCGTCTCCCGTATATTCATACAGGTACCAGATGTTCCCCGGGAAGAATCCGCTGATCCAGCCCTTGGCCGAGTTGTAACGGGTGGTTCCGTCGTGCTCCCACGAGGCGGGGAAGCGGTCGGCGGGGGCCAGCGAATCCATCAGCGCGGTTTGCTGCGCTGCGCGGGCGAAAGACTTGCGGACGATGCTCTGTGCGGCGCCGGTCCCGGCGGAGGCGACCAGGCAAAGGGTCAGAATGATTCGAAGTGTTCGGGTCATATCAGGAATGTTTTGTTTTTGCAAAAGTATTCCTGCGTCCGTCATTCTTCCGGTCCGGCGGTCTTAAAAATATGTCTCAGAATCTCAATCTGCCTTTCGGAGGGACGGTTCACCCCCCCCCATGATATATATAGTCCTTCGGCGCCATTCCGAAATGCTGTTTGAAGCAGCGCGAGAAGTGCGACTGCGAACTGAATCCCACCAGGTCGGCGATTTCGTTGAGGCGGTACTCCCGGCTGCGGATCATCGCCGCGGCCTTGTTCAGCCGGTAGATCAGGATGAAATTGTTGGGCGTCACGCCCGTCAGCGACTTGATCTTGCGGAAGAAGCTGGCGCGGCTCATGCACATTTCGGTGCTGATGTCGCTGATACTGAGCGAGCAGTCCGAGATATGGGCGTCGACGTATTGGCGGAGTTTGTCCACGAACGCGCGGTCGGCGGCCGATAGCCGGATTTCTCCGGCCTCTTCCTCACTTTCGGGCTCGCTGCAAGTCTTTACGGTGCCCGAGAGGAGCATTTCGCGCAGCTTGCTGCGCGAGGTCAGCAGGTTGTCGACCACCGTTTGCAGCAGCGTGGGATTGAACGGTTTGGTCATGTAAACGTCGGCTCCCTCCTGGTAGCCGGTGATCTTGTCCTGATCGGTGACCTTGGCGGTGAGTATCACGACCGGGATGTGGCTCAGCAGTACGTCCGTCTTAATCCTACGGCACAGTTCGTACCCGTCCATCTTCGACATCAGCACGTCGGTGACCACTACGTCCGGCATCTCGGTGTGGATCAGGTCGAATCCGTCGGAGCCGTTGTCCGCCGTGAAAACGTCGAACTGGGGAGCGAATATCTGGCGGCAGTAGCGCCGCAGCTGCGGGTTGTCCTCGACGATGACCATCTTCGGCCGCGGACCCGTATCGAGCGCATCCTCCTCCGCGTCGGGGAGGCTGTCCGGCGTGTCGGCCACGGCGGTCGCCATGCCGTCGATGAATTCGACCTCGACGGTGGGTTCGCCCGCGATGTCGTAGAGGCTTTCGTCCACCGGGATGGCGAACGTGAAGCGCATGCCGCCTTCGGGCCGGACCTCGGCCACGATGCTGCCCTTGTGGATCAGCAGCAGTTGTTTCACGTAGTGGAGCCCTATTCCGGAGCCGGCTGCGACGTGTTCGTTCGCCGTCAGCCGCTTGTAGCGTTCGAAGATGTGTTCCACATCCTCCTGGCTCATGCCTGCGCCGTCGTCGGTGACGCTCACTACCAGATAGTGCGACGACGCGGCGGCGGTGAGTTTCTCAGGCAGCGTGTCGGCGAGTGTCAGCGACACCTCTATGTGGCCCTCTTCGGGCGTGTATTTCAGGGCGTTGGAAACCAGGTTCGAGAGTATCTTGCTGAATTTGTCCGTATCGACGGCGACGGTCATCCTGCCCGGCGGCGTGGCCGTCAGGCTGATGTCGATCCGCTTCTCGCGGGCGTAGCAGGCGAAGCCGGCCATCATGCGTTCGACCACGGGGAGGATGTCCTGCCGGCAGACCGAAAGCGGCAGCGTGTCGTTCTCGATGCGGCTCAGGCTGAGCGTCTGATCGACGAGTTTGAGTAGGCGCTGGATGTTGTCGTTTATCAGGTTTATCAGTTCGTGCAGGCGTTTTTTGTCCTGTATGCCGGGCAGCATGTTCACCGGACCGTAGATCAGCGTCAGGGGCGTCCGCAGCTCGTGTGAGATGTTGGTGAAGAAATTGATCTTCATGTTGGTGAGCTCCTTCTCGCGTTCCAGTTCCTTGCGGGTGGCCTCCAGCTCGATTTTTTGCAGCCGTCGGCGCAGGAACAGCCTGTTGGCGAACCAGGCGGCGGAGCCGGCCGCCAGGATGTAGAGCAGAAAGGCGTACCATGTGAGCAGCGGCGAGGGTTTGATGACGATTTCCAGCCGTCGCGGCTCGGTGTTCCAGAATCCGTCGGGATTCTGAGCCGTCAGTTCGAAGACGTAGCGGCCCGCAGGCAGGTGCGAATAGTTGGCGCTGGTGCGGTTTTCGACGTAGTTCCACTTCTCGTCGATGTTGCCGCCGTGAAGCCGGTAGGCGTAGCGGATTTTCTCGGGGGAGAGGAACGCCAGCGCCTCGTAACTGATGTCGAGGTTGCGCTGTTTGTGGTTGAGGACGATCCGTTCGGTGTCGTCGAGCTGCTGCGTGAGGATTCCCTCGTCGGAGGGGTGCTGTACGATGCTGTTGACTTTGAGCTCCCGGAGCACCAACTGCACGGGGCGTTCCGAAATCTTGGGCAGGACGTTTTCGGGCTTGAAATGCACGAGCCCCAGGTTGCCCCCGAAGTAGAGCATGCCGGATGTCTGACAGACGCACCGGGGATGGAACTGCTGGGTCTGCATCTTGTCGGAGCGCAGGTAGGTGATGGCCCGGTCCGAACCGTCGAGGAGGAGCGTAAGTCCGTAGGAGGTCGCCGCCCACATGTTGCCTTTCCGGTCCTGTGCGAGGGAGGCGATCTCGTTGCTGGCGAAACCGTCTTTCAGGGTGTAGGTTTTGAATCCCTCCGCCGGATGATACCGCAGCAGGCCTTTCGAGCGGGTTCCGATCCACAGCCGGCCTTTCCGGCCTTTCAGCAGGCAGGTCGCATGGCGGAGCGCGGTGGCGGTGAGGCTGTCCGGGGCTTCGAGGAAGGGCCGCTGTTCGAGCCTGCGGCTGTCGATGGCGAAAAGTCCCCGCCGGAATACCGCCGCCAGCATCGTCGTATCGTCGAGACGGATGATGTCCTGCACGTCGCAGTTCTCGAAGCACGTGCCCCGCAGACGCATGCCGTCGTATGCCAGGAGTCCCGAAGTCGTCGCCACCCATACGTCGTGGCGGGCGTCCTCGCAGAAGCGGTTGACCGAAAAGCGTTCCGGGAGCAGTGCGTAGTCGGTGATCGTCTGCTGCCGGGTGTTGCAGCAGGCGATACGGTCGTCGATGTTGATCCAGAGGCGTCCCGACGAATCGGCGAAGAGCGCCGATACGTTCTTGCTGTTGAGCCGCTGCATGAGGGTGCAGTTTTCCAGCGTGTGCCATTTCAGGTCGAGTTGCGTGGTGTAGGCCAGGAGACCCTTGAAACGGCTTCCGATCCAGCGTGTGCCGTCCTTCGAGATCGTGACGGCGTTGACGAACTTGCTTAGGGTCTGTTTGCCCAGCCGTATCGACCGGGTGAACTCCTTTTCGTTGGTATAGCGCACGGAGTAGCCGCGGTCGAGCGTGCCGATCCAGAAATTGTTTTCCGAATCGAAGAAACAGCAGGAGAAATCGCTGGTGTAGTTGAGCCCGGGCGTTCCCCGTGTCACGATGTTCTTTTTCAGCGCATGGGTCCGGGTGTCGAACTGGTGGAGGTTGTCTCCCTGCGTCCCGATATAGATCGTCTCGTCGATGGCCGTCAGTGAGAGTATCGCGGACTGGGAGACCGCGGCGAGGCATGTATGCAGCGATTCGTCCGTTTCGACGAGTGCGCCGGTGCGGGGATCGACAATGCGGATTCCGTTCGGGGTCCCGAACCAGATCCGGCCTTCGGCGTCGCGGCAGCTGCTCAGGAATTCCGCGGAGTCGGGCAGCGCCAGCGAGTCGCAGACGTTCAGGCCGCGGTCGTATTTGAAAATTCTACCTCCGTTTACCCCCCCCCCACAAAAATCCGTTCGGATCGGCTTCCAGCACGGCTGGGCCGTGCCGGGGCGTGTCCCGCATTTCGAGGAGCAGACGGCCTCCGCCGTCGAAAAGGGCCATTCCGCCGGGGCCGGAGCAGACGACGTGCTCCCCGTTCAAAACCGCTTTGTTGAACCCCTCCTTGCCGAGCAGTTTCCGGAAGCTGTCGAGCCGCGCATCGTAGGTGCAGACTCCTCCGGAGGTGACGATCCACAGCGTGCCGCTGCCGTCGATGAGAATGTCGGACACCCGGTTGCCGGGGAGCGACGCCGGGTCTTCCGGTTCGTTCTGGTAGTAATAATAGAATTGTCCGTTGTAGCGGCAGAGCCCGTTATCGGTGGCGATCCAGATGTAGCCCACCTTGTCCTGCGCGAAGCGGTGGATCGTCAGGTTGGGGAGGTGGTGGATGAACTGCGGGCCCGCCCAGGCTCCGTGGGCGCAGAACGACACCGTCCACAGAAGGATACACTTGCAGAAACGTTCGATTGTACGGTAGGGAGTCTCTCTTTTCCGGGTCATCGGGAGTAGATCAAGAGGATGTCTGTATACAAATTTATGATTTTTTTGTTCACGATGTTCCGAAACGGTCGTTTTTTATGGGGATCGGTCCGAAAAAAAATCGAGGGCGCTGTTTCCGGCGGCTTCCGGCCGCCCGGTGCGGCGGGAAGCCGTTTCCGGTCCGGATCGGGACGGCGGAAACGGCTTCCCCGCTGCCGGGGATTATTTCCCGGGGGAGAGTGTCGTGGTGAAGGTCGCCCACTTGTCTGCGGGGACGGTCGCTTCGAATCCGACCAGGTAAATGCCCGGATTGGGTTCGTCGTAGCTGTGGACGGGATCGGTGCTGAATGTTTTGTAGACGATTTGCGTTTCGCCCTCTTCCGCAGCGGTCAGGTACATGGTCTTGCCGCGGCTCGTCAGCACGATCCGGTCGTTTTCCACGGTCGGTACGGCCGGCGTGGCCATGGTCCAGCGGATTTTGGCGCTCCGGTCGGTGCGGGCATGGATGGCGTCGATGACTTTCAGGTCCTTGTCGTCGACGATCTTCACGGTGCGCTTCGCCGAGGCCACCTGATCTTCGAGCACGGGCGAGAGGTCGAACGTGGCGCCCTGTTCCGTTGCCGTGTTGATGGTCTGTTCGAGCGTTGCGAAGCCCTCCACGCGGTGTTTCGAGTCGTTGACCGTGAGCGTGCTGTGGAAGAAGTTGTTCAGCCGCGACACTTCCCAGCGCAGCGACGCCTGGGTGTAGGTCCAGAGGTTTCCGCCCAGCGCTTTGAGGGCCACTTCGAGCGTCGCGTAGTCCTGACGGCCGAGGTCCATCGACCAGCGCACGCCGTAAGCGTCGTAGACGAACGATCCCGAGTCCATGTGGGCATGGCTGCTTCTCGCCTTGCCGCCCTTGACACCCAGGTATTTGTCCGTTTCGCTCCAAGTCCAGTCGGTGTGGACCAGCACGACGGGCGTCGCGCCCTCTCCGGCCCAGACTTTCTGGGTCGGCGGGGTCACGCTGCTCAGGTCGACCCTGCTGGCGAAGACCATGATCATCGGCAGCAGACGGTGGTTCCAGATGTAATAGTCCGTGGTCGTCCCTTTGAGACACTCCATATTATAATAGAGCAGTGAGGGCTTCTTGAACTTGTCGGCGAAATACCAGCTCGGAATATCGGCGCCGACCGTGGTCTGAGGGTAGTCCGCGTAGTTGTATCCCTGACGGGTCGTGCCGACCATGTAGAGCATCCATTCGGCCGTGCGGTCGAAACCCGCAGTGGCGGAGATGCCGGCGTCGGACCCGGCGGCGGTTTCGAGCGCCGTAAGCATCAGGACATTGAATACCGTACCGTACTCCCAGTAGCCGTACCCTTCGGGATAGTTTCCGTGGGGCGCGTAGAGGGCTTCGATGGCAGTGCGGTTCGATTCCAGCGATTTTTCGATGATGGCTTCGGCCGTCTCGGGGCACGTCTCATAGACTGCCAGCGCGCCGCAGACCAGTCCGGCGTTGCAGACCTGGTTCCAGTTGGAAACCTTATTGTAGAAACTCGATCCGTAAGGCTCCGCCGTGTCGAATGCATATTCGCGCAGCGCCCTCTCGGCGTTGGCGCGGGTTTCGGGTTTCAGGTCGGCGTAGAGCCAGTCGTAGCCCAGGGCTACGCCCGCGGCCATTTCGCCGACATCGAGGTAGTGGCGGTGTCCGTTCCAGTCGGGGAAGTTGCAGACGGTGTTGATGTCGTTCTCGGCATGATCGAGGTATTTGCGGTCGCCCGTGGCGCGGTAGGCGTAGGCGCAGGAGAAGATGCGCAGCAGGGCGGCGGAGGAGATGTGGAGAATGCGTTTCTCCGCGGCGTCGAGCTGGTAGGCGAGGGGTGCGGCGGCCAGTCCGTAGATGTCGGCGTTGCGCAGGTTGGTTGCGTGCAGCCGGTTCAACACCTGGTTGTTTCCGGCGCGGACTTGCTCCATCAGCGATCCGAACGCTTCGTCGTCCATCAGCAGGCGGGGGTGTCTGTCGGCCGTCAGCCGGTCGTAGTCCGGACGGTCGAGCTCCCCGGGCCGATTCGAATCCGCGCGGAATACGGCCAGTCCGTAGCGGAACTGCCGGGTGCCGCGGACGATGAACAGCTCGTACTGGCCGTCCACGAAATTGCCCGGAAGCGTGATGACGGCGCCGTCTTCCTCGACGGCGGCTTCGACGCGGTAGGTGTTGTGCGAAATGCCGGTGTCGGTCAGCCGGACGACGTCGCCGGTCTGGAATCCGGTTCCCGGCAGCCGGACCTTGCGGTCGGAAGGAATCTGGTAGACGGTTTCGGCCGGAGTGCCGCCGATCTCGAATCCGGGGTCGGAGGTGGTTTCGTTGGAACAGCTTACGATGCAGACGAACATTAACACCAGCATCGAAAGATAGTTTGGCAGGTAATTTTTCATGGGCTTTATAGTTTCGGTTGATTTACAAAGAAACGGATTTTCGCAGTTCGGTTTTTGACTCTCCGTGTCAAAGATTTTCCCTCCGGTCTAAACCGGGCCTTCCGGATCTCTTTCCCGTTCGGACGGCCGTGATACGCACAAAGCTCCCGCTGGGGCGGGAGCTTTGTGCGTGGAGGTATGGTCCGACGGTCCGGCGGACGGCTATTGCTTGGCTTTGTACTGCGACGGCGACATGCCGGTGTTGCGCTTGAAATAGCTGCCGAAGAACGACTGGTTGGGGAAATTGAGGTAGTAGGCGATCTCCTGTACGCTCATATTCGAGTATTTGAGCAGCGTCTTGGCTTCGAGGATGACGTAGCTGTCGATCCATTCCGACACCGATTTGCCGCTGATGCGCTTGATGAGTGTGGTGAGGTATTTGGGCGTGATGCAGAGCTGCCGGGCGTAGTAACCTACGCTGCGTTCGCGGGTATAATGCTCGCCGAGCAGTTCGGTGAACTGCTTGAAATACTCCTCGGCCCGGTTGTGCATCGGATTTTCCAACTCGGGATGCTCCTCGATGTAGTGGGTCAGGATGTCGCCGACCTTATAAATCGTCGCGGCGATCAGCCCGCCGACGATCTCCACTGCGAAATCGGTTTCGGGACCCTCGAGCTCCTGCTCGACCATCGAGATGAAGCTGCGCAGCGAGGTGCACTCCTTGTGCGTGAGTTCCATGCAGGGGCGCGAGCCGAATTGCAGGAAAAGCGGCATCATGTGCTTGGTGTCGATGTTGATGCGCCGCAGGAAGTCCGGCGTGATGACGATGACATGCGCCTTGAAACGGTCGTCGGACTGTATTTGCAGGATATGCTTGGGACCGATGATGAAGAGCGAATCCTTTTTTAGCCGGTACTCCTTCAGGTTGGACGTAAAAGTCGTCTCGCCTTCGGTGCATACGCCGATGACAAAGGCATCGAGGCGTCCCGGAAACCGGAAGACCTCCATCTGGGAGGAACTGTTGGCGGCGATGCATTCGCCCAGCAGGCCGGGGCGTTTTTCGCCGCCGGACATAGCGATCAACTCGCTGAGGGTGAAGCTCGTGATCGGAGCTTCTGTGGCTTTACTGTTCATGGCGTCACTTGATTTCCGACAAATATAGTAATAAAAAGATTCGATATGGTTCATATGGTTCGATTATTCGTCCTTTTGATCACCTCGAGCGCGTTTTTGAACCATGATACGAAAAAAAGAGCGCCGGTCGTTGTCTGACCGGCGCTCCTTGTGGGTTTTATCTGACCCGCAGCATGTTCCGCGGGTGCTGCGTCTGCTTTTTATTTGGCGGGAGCAGCGGGAGCATCGGTGATGCCCAGCTCCTTCTTCACCAGGGGAGCGATGTCGGTCAGCGTAGCTTCGTCGAAATAAGCCAGCGAACCGGTCGAGGTGTCGAATACGACCGTATAGGCGTTGGCTGCCGAAATCTTGTCGATGGCGGCTTTGGCCTTGTCGATAATCGGCGCGAGCAGCTCGTTCTGCTTTTTCTGATAGTCCTGCTGTGCGCGCTCCTGGAACTCACGGCTGCGGTTCTGCAAGTCCTGCAACTCCTTCTCCTTCATCTCGCGGACGGCTTCGTTGTAGGTGTTGAGCCCTTTCTGATACTCCTGCAGCTTGGTGTTGAACTCGACGTTCATCGTCTCGATGTTGTCCTGCAACTCCTTGGCGAAAGTCTCCATGTTCTCCTGCATCGTCTTGGTCTCAGGCATCGACATGATGATCTCCTGGGTGTTGATACGTCCGAACTTCTGAGCGAAGAGCGTCGTGGAACCCATAACCAACGCAAAAGCGAGGGTCAGTTTGATTGCTTTTTTCATACGAATTTATCAGTTAATGTTTTGATGTCATTTCTTTTTCAGGGCCTCGATCACCTGCTGCGTCCGCTCGACCGAGGGATTGTTGTAAAGCAGCGTGGGGTTGTTCGCCGAATCGAGCACCAGGTCGGCCCCGACCTGCTTGGCATAGGTCTCGATGGTTGCGAATACCCGCTTCTGGATCGGGGTAATCATCTCGACCCGCTTTTTCATCAGCGTGCCCTCCTGTCCGAACAGGCTCTCCTGATATTCCTGAGCCTCCTTTTCTTTCTGGAGGATAGCGTTCTCGCGGACCTGGCGCGACGCGGCGGAGAGCGACGTCTTCTGGATCTGGTAGTTGTTGTAGAGCGTCTCCACCTCCGCGAATTTGGTATCCACCTGCGTCTGGTACTGCTTGGCAAGCTCATCCAGATCGGAGATGGCCTTGTTGTAGGCGTCGATCGACTTGAAAACTTTTTCGCTGTTGACGATTATGTAGTTCTGGGCCGCCAGGGTTCCTGCCGTCAGAACGAATGCCGCAATTAAAATCAGCCGTTTCATAATCCTGTTATTTTAAGTTAATATTCAGTCCGGTTTCCCGGGTTTCTGCTGTAAATATAACTCTTTTCTTTCAAATTTATTGCCACGGGGCCTTTTTTAGAACTGCTGACCGAGGACAAAGTGGAACTGGCTGCCGCTCTTGGTCGTGGAGTTGGCGGGGGGATCGAATCCGTAACCCCAGTCGATGCCGAGCATACCCACCACGGGCAGATAGAGGCGGACGCCGAAGCCGGCCGAACGTTTGATCCGGAAGGGAGAGAATTTCTTCCACGAGTCGAACGCATTACCGCCCTCGAGGAATCCGAGCACATAGATCTGCGACGAAGGTTTCAGGATGATCGGGTAGCGCAGCTCGGCGGTGTACTTGTTGTAGCCGCGGGAATAATAGCTCGACGGGTCGAGCGCGCCGTCCTCGTAACCGCGCATCGAGATGATGTCGATACCGTATATGTTGTATCCCGACATGCCGTCGCCGCCGACCTCGAAACGCTGGAAAGGCGACACTTTGTTCTTGTTGTAGCTTCCGAGGTATCCCATCTCGGCCTTGAGCATCAGCACGAGGTTCGAGTTGCGCAGGAATCCCTGGAACCACTGCGCCTTGAACTGCCATTTGTGGAACTCGATCCAGCGGTAGCGGTCCTGGTCGGACATCGACTGGTCGCTGTAATCCTTTCCGTCCCAGAGCGAGTAGGGGAGCGTGGCCTGCACCGAGGCGCTGAACTCCGAACCGCGGCGCGGGTAGATCGGCTGGTCGACCGAGTTGCGGGCCAGCACCAGTTTGAGCGACAGCAGGTTCGAGTTGCCGTTCTCCACGACGAATCCCGTCCAGTTTTTCAGGTTGTAACGCTCGTAGCTGGCTTCGGCGTAGAATGTGAAATAGGGGTCGGGCCAGTTCAGGCGCTTGCCCAGGCCGGCGGCCAGACCGTAGGTGCGGAAATACTGCGTTGCCGACTGCCATACGTAGTAGGCGTTGTTCTGCTCGGAGAAGTGTGCCGAGAGGGTGAACGAGTTGGGTTTCTTGCCGCCCATCCAGGGGTCGGTGAAGCTGAACGCGAAAGCTTTGTAATAGGTACCGTTGGTCTGTGCCGAGAGCGACAGCCGTTGGTTCTGGCCCATCGGGTAGGGGCGCCATGCGCCTTTTTTGAACGTGTTTTTGATCGAGAGGTTGTTCAGCGTGATACCCACCGAACCCACGAAGGTTCCCGAGCCCCAGCCGCCGGCGATGTTGAACTGGTCGGAAGCCTGCTCCTCGAGGGGCCAGTTGACGTTCACCAGCTCGTTCGAGACGGGTTTGATGTCGGGCATGACGGCCTCGGGGTTGAAGTGGCCCATCGAGCCCAGCGTACGGATGGTCTGCATCAGCAGCGAGCGGTTGTACAGTTCGCCCGGACGGGTGTAGAGTTCGCGGCGGATCACCTCGTCGTCGACGCGCTGGTTGCCCGTGATGCCGACCTCGTTGATGGTGAACTGCTTGCCCTCGAACACCTTGACCTCGATGTCGATCGAGTCGGGGGCGATGATGACCTCCGCCGGTTCGATCTGCGACATCAGGTAACCTTCGTTCTGGTAGAGCGATTTGACCGACATGTCCTCGGGATTCTCCTCCTTGCCGATTCCCAGGCGCTTGTGCATCGATTTCTTATCGTAGGTGTCGCCTTTTTTGACGCTGAACATGCGCTGCAGGTCGTCGGTTTCGTAAACCGAGTTGCCGACCCACGACACGTTGCGGATGTAGTATTTGTTACCCTCCGAGACGTCGATGTCGATGCCGATGCGTTTCTCGTTGATCGGGTAGATCGAGTCGCTCACGATCGTTGCGTTGCGGTAACCTTTCGAATTGTAGAAGTCGATCAGCAGCTCCTTGTCGGTTTCGTAGTCGCCTTCGTTGAGCTTGGCGCCCTTGAAGAAATTGATCGATTTCTGGTGCGTCTTTTTGAACGTGCGGCGCAGGCGCTTGTCCGGGAACTGCTCGTTGCCCGTGAAGTTGATCTTGCCGATTTTGACCTTCGATTTGCGGTCGACGAGGAACGTGACGGTCACGGCCTGACCCGGGCGCAGCGTGTCGTTGTCGATGCGCACGCCGACCTCCGTGTTGCGGAATCCCTTTTCGGCCCAATACTGTTTGATGAGCTTCTGGTTCTTGTCGATGACATAATCCGAAAGTTCGCTGCCGCGCTTGAGTTTGAGCTTCTCCAGGAGGTCTTTCTTCTTGCCCTTCGAGATGCCCTCGAACTCCCAGTTGTAGACGCGGGGCCGCTCTTTGAGGAACACCTCCAGGTCGAGGCTGTCGCCCTCGATCTCGGCGCCGATCTTCACGTCCGAGAAAAACCGCTGGCTCCACAGCCGCGAGATGGCGTTGGAGATGAAGTTGCTCGGCAGGTAGATCGAGTCGCCCTCGATCAGTCCGGCAGACGACTTGAGAATGTCGGGATTGAGGTACTGCACGCCGTGGACGTTGACGTTGCGAATGTGGTAGAGCCTGGGCGCGCCGTTGTTTTTATACATCGGGGCATTTTCGGAGATCGCAGGCTTCGGAGCCGCCGTCGTGTCCTGCGGATTCTGCTCCTGGGCGAATATATTCGAGCAGCAAAGCACAAGGGCAACTGCTGCCATGAATATCTTACCGGAATACTTCATCTATTGTAAATATAGTCTAAATTTCATTTATTTAACCAGTCCGAAGCGACGGTCGCGTCGGGCGTATTCCTTCATGGCCGCGTCGAAATCACGTTCCGTGAAATCGGGCCACAGCACTTCGGGGAACCATAGTTCGGCATAGGACGCCTGCCACAGCAGGAAATTGCTCAACCGCTGTTCGCCGCTGGTGCGGACGATCAGGTCGGGATTCGGGTAGGGCGCCGTGTCGAGCGCGGCGCTGACCGTATCCTCGGAAATCTCCGCGGGGGCGATCTCCCCGGCCTCCACGCGGCGGGCGATCTGCTGCACGGCGCGCGTTATTTCGTCGCGCGACGAGTAGTTGAGCGCCAGGACCAGCGTCAGCGTCCGTCCCCCGGCGGTCCGTTCCTCGGCTTCGGCCAGGTAACGCTGCACCTTCTCCGAAAAGCGGCTCCTGTCGCCGATCATGCGTACCTCGACGCCCTGGCGGATCAGTTCGGGCGTTTCGTTCACGACGCTCCGGCAGAAAAGTTCCATCAGCGCATCGACCTCCCCGGAGGGACGGCCCCAGTTCTCGGTCGAGAACGCATAGAGCGTCAGGTATTTCACACCCCAACGGGCAGCAGCGCGCAACGAAGCCCGCACGGGTTCCACACCCGCGGCATGACCCTCGTAACGCTCTTTGCCGTGCAACCCGGCCCAGCGGCCGTTGCCGTCCATAATGATGGCGACGTGTTGCGGTATGCGTTTCTGCTCGCTCATATTAGGGCACAAATATAGGGAAAATTCTATTAATTAAGGAAAAAACGGTTAAAGATTAACTGCGGATGTCTATTCCCCACATCATCTTATTCCGTAACGTGTCGTAAAATGATATATTGTGCGGCACGGCCAAAAAAATCTGCTGTTCGGCTCGCCTGACGGTGAAGGCCGCGCCGTGCGAAATCGGGTGCGTACGGTCGTCCAGCGTGACGAACGCGTCCGAACGCCGGGCGTTGACGCGCAGCGAGATGACGCCCGAATCGGGGATCACCACCGGCCGCATCGTGAGGTTGTGCGGGGCGAGGGGCGAGATGACGAGACACCGGCACGTCGGGGCCACGACGGGGCCCCCGGCGCTGAGCGAGTAGGCGGTCGATCCCGTGGGGGTGGAGACGATCACCCCGTCGCCGTGGTAAGTGGCCACCATCTGGTCGTCGACATAGGTTTCGACCGAGATCATCCCCGCGCCGTGGCGCTGCACGGTAAATTCGTTGAGCGCAAGCGTCGAATCGGGCCGCTCGGCGAAATCGCCCTCGATGCGCAGCAATGAGCGGGGTTCGGTGGTGATCCTCCCGGCGGCGATGTCGTCGAATATCAGGTTCAGCCCGGCGCTCGGGGCGCTGGTGAGGAATCCCAGGTGCCCGGCGTTGATGCCCATGACGGGAACCGGGGCGCCGCAGAGCCGGTGCACTCCTTCGAGCAGCGTTCCGTCGCCTCCGTAGCAAACCATGACGGTTTCGGCAGGCTGTTTGCCTATGTGCCGGCCGTAGACTCTCTCCGGCGGAAGTTCGATCCCGGCCGTTTGCCGTACGACGGGGGCAAATTCCTCGTTGACTGCGTAATCGAATCCGAACAGTTCGATCGCATCGAACAACTGGCGGATCTCCTCGGGGGTGTGGGCAATCTGTGCGCGGGAAAAAAGTATGATTTTCATCGGCGGAGTTTCGAAAAAATAAAGTAACTTTACCACGCCGATCCGAACTTGGGACGCAGGCATTTGCGGACCGGTGCGGAGGTGCGGCATATCGTGGCAAATATAGCGAAAGGTGAGCGATAAGCCAAATTTATTTGAGTTTGTCCGAATCGGGTCCTATATTATTTAAATAAAGCGAGTTTTATGACAAAGTTGAGCGTTAACATCAATAAGATTGCCGTGGTCCGCAATTCGCGCGGCGGCAACCTTCCCGACGTGGTCCGTGCGGCCACGGACATCGAACGTTTCGGAGCCGACGGGATCACGGTGCATCCGCGCCCCGATGCGCGCCACATCCGCTACGACGATGTGCGCAATCTGAAACGGGTGCTCACGACGGAACTCAACATCGAGGGCAACCCCATTCCGAGTTTCATCGACCTGGTGCTGGAGGTTGTTCCGGCGCAGGTGACCCTCGTTCCCGACGCCCACGACGCCATCACCTCGAATGCCGGTTGGGACACCCTCGCCAATCGGGAGTTCCTGACCGGCGTGACGCGGCGTTTCCACGAGAAGGGCATCCGGGTCTCGGTCTTCGTGGACCCCGTGGCCGAGATGGTCGCCGGGGCGAAGGCGTGCGGCGCCGACCGGGTGGAGCTCTACACCGAAGCCTATGCGCGCGAATATCCCGACGGCCCCGAGCAGGCCGTCGCCCCTTACGCGGCCGCGGCCGAAGAGGCGCGCCGGCAGGGGTTGGGGCTGAACGCCGGGCATGACCTTTCGCTGGAGAACCTGCGCTGGTTCGTCAGCCGCATTCCCTGGACCGACGAGGTCTCGATCGGCCATGCGCTGATCTGCGACGCGCTCTACTACGGACTCGAAAACACCGTGCAGCTTTACCGACGCGAACTTAAATGACGACGACCATGAAACGTATCCTGATCCTTTCCATAGCTCTCTTCGCAGCGGGCGCGGCATTTGCCCAGAGCGAATACAACTACCAGCGGCGCAGTCTTTTCGAAGTGCTTCCGGTGCTCTCGAGCGACATCGTCTTCCTGGGCAACTCGATTACCGACGGCTGCGAATGGGCCGAGCTGTTCAACAACCGCCATGTCAAAAACCGCGGCATCAGCGCCGACCGTTCGGGCTGGCTGCTCGACCGCCTCGATCCGATCATCGGGGGGCATCCCAAGAAGCTCTTCCTGCTGATCGGCACCAACGACCTGGCCGCTGGGGTCACGCCCGAGGAGATCGTGGCCAACGTCTCGAAACTTATCGACCGTTTCCAGAGCGAATCGCGCTGGACCAAGATTTACGTCCAGAGCATCCTGCCCGTGAACGGGGTTGACTTTTCGAAGTTCAAGAACCACTACGCCCACAGCCACCTGATCGTGCCGACGAACAAGAAGCTCGAGGCGCTGTGCGACGAAAAGGGGGTCACCTACCTCGATGTCTGGGGGGCTCTGGCCGACCATGACGGCAAACTGGACAAACGCTATACCAACGACGGCCTGCACCTGATGGGGCCGGGTTACCTGATGTGGCGCGACGCCATCAAATACCATGTGAAATAGCTGCGTGGAGTTGACGAACCCGATATTCCGCCGGATTTCGCGCCTCGCCGACGAGCAGGGCGTGAGGGCTTTCGTCGTCGGAGGGTACGTGCGCGATCACTACCTGCGCCGACCGTCGACCGACATCGACGTCGTGGTCGTGGGCAGCGGCATCGCGCTGGCCGAGGCGCTGGGGCGCGAACTGAAAGCCAAGGTTTCGGTATTCAAAACGTTCGGCACGGCGATGGTCCGCGCCGGAGGCGTCGAGGTGGAGTTTGTAGGGGCCCGCAGGGAGTCCTATACGCGCGATTCGCGCAAACCCGAGGTCGAGCCCGGAACGTTGGAGGACGACCAGCGGCGGCGCGATTTCACGATCAACGCCATGGCGTGGTCGCTGAACGAGGCCACGTTCGGCGAACTGGTCGATCCCTTCGAGGGGATGTCCGACCTCGAGGAGTGCATCATCCGCACGCCGTGCGATCCTGACATCACCTTTTCGGACGATCCCCTGCGCATGATGCGCGCCGTGCGGTTCGCTTCGCAACTGGGCTTTACGATCGAGGAGGAGACCTTCGAGGCCATCCGCCGCAACGCGGAGCGCATCCGGATCGTCTCGCGCGAACGCATCGCCACAGAACTCAACAAGATCGTCCTTTCGCCCGTCCCCTCGATGGGTTTTGAATTGTTGGAACTCACCGGGTTGCTGAACCTGATCTTCCCCGAACTCCACAACCTCAAAGGGGTGGAGAAGCGGGGCAAACACGCCCATAAGGACAATTTCTTCCATACGCTCAAAGTGCTGGACAATGTCTCGCGCCGTTCGGACGACCTGTGGCTGCGCTGGGCCGCCATTCTGCACGACATCGGCAAGCCGCAGACCAAGGCTTACGATCCCCGGATCGGCTGGACCTTCCACGGCCACGAGGTCGTGGGTTCGAAGATGGTTCCGGGGATTTTCCGTCAGTTGAAACTGCCTTTGAACGAGCACATGAAATTCGTGCAGAAACTCGTGTTTCTCCACCTGCGGCCCATCATCCTCTCCGAAGACCTGGTGACGGACTCCGCCGTGCGGCGTCTGCTGTTTGAGGCGGGCGACGACGTGGAGGCCCTGATGACCCTGTGCGAAGCGGACATCACCTCCGGCATCGACGCCAAGGTGAAACGCTACCTGGCGAATTTCGAACTGGTGCGCCGCAAGATGAAGGACCTCGAAGAGCGGGACCGCATCCGCAATTTCCAGCCCCCGATTACCGGCGAGTTGATTATGGAGACCTACGGCATCGGTCCGTGCCGCGTGATCGGCGATATCAAAGAGGTCATTAAGAACGCCATTCTCGACGGCGAAATCCCCAACGAATACGACGCGGCCTACGGCCTGATGGAGCGGCTGGCGGCGGAACGCGGGCTGACAAAAAAAGGTTGAGCATTTCGCTCAACCTTTTTTTTGCATTTTCTCCGTATCCAATTGTGCCCGCGATTTCGACTTGGTCACCAGCCACACCCCTACGAAGACGCAGAGGGCCGCGCCGGCCTTGGTGAATCCGAACGTGTCGAGTCCGATGGCCACGGTGAAGAGCACCGCCACGACGGGCTGCACGTAGTTGTACATCGAGACCACCGTCGGCCGCAGGTGGCGCTGGGCGATGGGGACCATCAGGTAGGAGAAGAACGTCGCGCCGACAACCACGTAACCGATTCCGGCCCAGGTCCGGGCGGCCAGCCCTGCATAATCTACCTCGGTCAGCGGACGGTAGTAGATCGCCACGGCGGCGATGGCGGCGAAAAGGAACATCCATTTCATCGTCGTCACGGGCGAGTAGCGTACGATCACGTTGCGGAAAGCGGTGAGGTAGGTGGCGAAGCTGATTGCGCTGACGATGCAGAGCACGTCGCCTTTGACGCTCGATGTGTGGCCCGTCCCGTGCTGGCTCACGAGAATCAGGATCAGCGCTCCGGCGCATCCCAGGAAGACACCTCCGGCTTTGAGCCATGTGATCGGTTCACGCAGGAACAGCGTCGCCAGCACCATCGTCAGCACGGGGACGATCGTGGCGATGATCGACGTGTCGATGGGGGAGGTGAGCGACAGTCCCCAGAGAAAGAGCATCTGGTTGAGCTGGATGCCGAATACCGAGGCAAGGAGCAGTAAGAAGATGTCGCGCGGGGCGACCCGTTCGCGGGGAAGGAACAGCGACACGGCCCAGAACAGCATCGCGGCGCCTACCATGCGGTAGACGCTCAGCGCAAAGGGGCTGACTCCTCCGGGATTGGTTTCGGACCAGAGCACGCTCTTGCCGATCGGGGCGTTGAGACCCCAGACGATGTTGGCGGCCAGCAGGGCCGCATGTCCTTTCAGTTTTCCTTTGTCCATTTTTATCTTGCCCGCCCGCTTAAGAAGCGGGCCTTAATAATGGGTCGTAGCGTTGACTGGGTCCTGACCCGCAATTCCAACCGCCGCCCCTAAGTCCCGGCTCTTAGCCGGGCGGGTGGTGCGATAATTGCTGTATCGTTCTTTCGTGAGTAAAACGCGGTATAATCTCGATTTGGTCTTCGCCAACGTCTTTTTCGGGGCGAATTTCTCGTTTTACGTTTCACTCACGCGCAATTTCCTCGACTTTCAGCAGATCTTCATGCTTCAGGTGCTCTCGGCGGCAGTCTTCTTCATCCCCTTTGCGCTCTTCTCGAAACAGTCGTTCCGCATCACGTGGCGCGATGCGGGCAACATCCTGATCGTCTCGCTGCTGATCGTCTACGGCTGGATGTACATGCTGCTCTGGGGATCGTCCTATACGACGCCCATCGACGCCTCGGTCATCGCTACGCTGGGCCCGGCATTCACGCTGATTATGGACCACCTGATGCACCCGCGCAAATACATCCGGACCCGTGTCGTGGGCGTCGTATGCGCACTCGTCGGGGCGGCGATCCTGATCTTCAGCGATGGATTTTCGCTCACCCACGGCAGCCGTGCGCAGGGCAACCTGTTCGTGCTGGCGGCCGTGGTGGCCATCGCCATCAATACGGTAATCATCAAACCGCAGCTCGAAAAACTGGGCACGCTGGTCGTGATGGGGTGGTACTACATCATCGGGCTGGCCATTACGGCGCCTTTTTTCTGGAAATACATCGCTCACGTGCCCTTCCTGCGCCTGCCGCTCTATGCGCAGGCCGAGCTGGGCTACATCCTGATCCTGGGCACCGTGCTGCCGATGTACCTGCTTTACCGCGGTACGGAGAAACTCACCTCCGTGCACACGGCCCTTTACCGTTATATCCAGCCTCTCATCGCCGGCATCCTGGCCGTCACGCGCGGTCAGGCGCATTTCAATGCGGCGAACATCACGGCGTCGGCCTTTATCTTCGCGGGAGTGGTGCTGGTGGTGATCGGCTATAAATACTATGTCCGCCACGGACTGCCGAAGCTGCGCAGCGACGGACTGCTTCAGCACTAATCCGCCAGGAGCCGTTCACGCCACTCGGCGGGCACGGGCTCGCTTTGCTGCCGGGCGAAGTCGAAGACGACCATCACCGAGCGGCTTTCGCTGCGGACCTCGCCGCCGACGAGCAGCCGTTGGAGGAGCGTCAGGCTCTTCGTGCCGACCCGTTCGCAGGTGGTCGTCACACACACGGGATCGTGCATCCGCACCTGCCCCGTGTAGGAGGTCGAAGTCGAGACCGTGAGGATGCGCAGGTCTGCGAGCAGCACCTCCGCGCCCAGTATCTTTTCGTAATACTCCATTTTGCCGACGTCGAAATACATTTGCTGCGAGACGTTGTTCACGTGCTGGAACGGATCTATGTCCGAGAACCGTTTCTGAATGGGGGTTTCGAGTGTGCGGGCCATCTTATTCGCGGATGATCTTCACCTCGCCGCCTTCGCCGAATGCGATGATCGACGAGGCTTTGCGGGTCGGTTTGCCTTCGAAACGGGGGTTGACGACGAAATCCACGCCGTCGACGATCTCCTTCGCCACGTCCTGCAGCCCGACGGGCGTCGCTTCGCCCGAGATGTTGGCCGAGGTCGAGACGATCGGTTTTTTGAGGCTGGCGAGCATCCGGCGGCAGAATTCGTGGTCGGGGATGCGCACGCCGAGCGTCCCCTCCTCGGGGATAAGGTTTTCGGCGACCCCCGCGGCGCCCGGCAGGATGGCCGTCAGGGGGCTGGTCGCCAGTTCCATCACCTCGAACGCCACTCCCGGGGCTTTGTTGACGTAGCGCACGGTCATGTCGGCCGAGGCGCACAGCACGAGCATCGACTTCTTGTTCTCGCTGCGTTTGAGGCGGTAGATGCGTTCCACGGCGGCGGCGTTCGTGGCGTCGCAGCCCAGTCCCCAGACCGTATCGGTGGGGTAGAGGATGATCCCGCCCCCGCGCATGACGCGCACGGCTTCGTCGGCCTCCTTCTGCATATCGGTTTCCTTCTGCATGGCCGGCTTACTTTAAAGGCAGTACCTCGATCCAGTAATCGTCCGGGTCGTTGATGAAGTAGAGCCCCATGGACTTGTTTTCGAAGCAGACGCACCCCATCGCGCGGTGATATTCGCGGACGGCGTCATAGTCGCCTGCGACGCGCATGCAGAGGTGGCTTTCGTTCTCGCCCAGTTCGTAGGGCGTTGCCGCGTGGTCGCGGAGCCACGTCAGTTCGAGGCGGAACGGGGTCTGCCCGTCGCCGAGGTACACCAGCACGAACGATCCGTCGGAGGCCTCCTTGCGGCCGACCTCCTTCAGTCCGAGCGCCTTGTCGTAGAAGTCGAGGCTGCGTGCGAGGTCCGTGACATTGATGTTGAAATGGTCGAAACGGCTTTTGATTTCCATATTCTATAAGGTATTATACGGCGCAAAATTACATAATTATAGTGAAATAACGTTCCGCCGGCCGATATTTCTTTGCCCGCGGGTTTGGATGCTCCATTTTTTTACTTACTTTTGTCTGAACCAATACTTAAACGATTAAGCTATATGAGAAATCGCTATTTTGCGCTTGTTGCCATGTTTGCGCTCCTCGCAGGCTGCTCCTCTGAGAAGGGCGACTCGCCTGAAGACGGGGTTGAAGGGACTTTTAGACTGCACAGTTTTCTGCAGGACGGCATGGTGATCCAGCAGAACCAGCCGTTCCGCCTGTGGGGCAAGGCCTCCGCCGCGCATGTGAAGATCACCGCCAAGCCGAGCTGGACCCGGCAGGAATACACCTGCAAGGCCGATGCGAGCGGTACGTGGGTGCTGGAAATCCCGGTGCCTGCGGCGCCTTCGGATGGCGCCCCGCAGTCGATCCGGCTCTCTACGCCGCTCCAGACGACCTCCCTGCGCGACCTGCTGATCGGCGAGGTGTGGGTCCTGGGCGGACAGTCGAATATGGCGTTCGCCCTGGGGCAGGCGCTCGACGCCCCCGCCGAGATCAGCGCGGCGAACTATCCGGGCATCCGCTTTTTCACCGTGCAGCCTTCGAATGAGGCCCGGCCGATCTTCGACTGGCGCGAGGAGATGCCCGAACCCTACGGCAAATGGTACTCGACGAGTCCTGCGACGGCCGGGGCCCAGAGCGCCGTGGGCTACTATTTCGGACTGATGCTCCACCGGGAACTGGGCGTGCCCGTCGGGCTGGTCAACACCTCCTACGGCGGCGCCACGGCGCAGGCCTATACGCCGCTCGAGGCCCTCAAAGCCGACAGCCGGCTGAAGACGACTTTCGTCGACCCGTATGCGGCCAATCCCAATATGGACGTGCTGGTGCGTCCTGCCGAGCTCTACAACAGCATGGTCCATCCGTTGCTGCCGCTGTCGGCCCGCGGCGTGGTGTGGTATCAGGGCGAGGGCAACTGGGGCAACTACGATATCTATCCCCTGCTGATGAAGACGCTTGTCGGCGAGTGGCGGCGCAACTTCGCCAACGAGCGGATGCCGTTCTATTACGTGCAGATCGCCCCGTGGGGTTTCGGCCAGAACACCGCCTCGCAGGAGTGGTTCTACACCCAGGGTGTCCATATCGGCTATGCCTACATGCGTGAGGCGCAGGCGTTGACCCGTGAGCAGGTTTCCAATTCGGGAATGGCCGTGACGATGGACGTGGGCGATCCCGACGACATCCATCCCACGAACAAGCGCCCCGTGGGCGAACGCCTGGCGCGTCTGGCGCTCAACCAGACTTACGGCCGCAGCGAGGTGGCGTGTCTCGGCCCGCGTTACAACAGCCTGAAGGTCGAGAACGGCGTGGTGAAGCTCCTCTTCGACAACGCCGACGGGCTGAAGACCAACGACGGGCAGGCTCCGAAGCATTTCTATCTGGCCGCCACAGCCGGAAGGAGCCACCGGTTCTATCCCGCCGCGGCTGAAATTCACGGTTCGGAGGTGTGGCTCACCTGTCCCGACGTGGTGACGGCTTCGACCGCGGCGGCCGACGTGGCGGTGCGTTACGCTTTCCTGCTCTATCCGACGACCAACCTCGAAAACGGCGCCGGACTTCCTGCCGAACCTTTCCGCACCGACTCCTGGTCCACGGACATCAGCTATGTCTATTAGCGGGGCCGGGACGAATATTTTTGAAAGAGATTACCGTTTTTTTTCTGTGAATTTTATACCTTTGCACCACGAAAGAAAAAAACTGAAAAAACGATAATCGTATGGGAAGAGCCTTTGAGTATCGCAAAGCGCGAAAAATGAAACGTTGGGGTCACATGGCCCGCGTCTTCACCAAGTTGGGGAAAGAGATCGAGATCGCCGTCAAGGCCGGAGGCTCCGATCCGTCGGCCAATACCCGCCTGCGCATTCTGATCCAGAACGCCAAGGCCGAGAACATGCCCAAGGAGAACATCGAGCGCGCCATCAAACGTGCCACCGAGAAGGACGCCGCCGATTACAAGGAGGTGATCTACGAAGGATACGGCCCCCACGGCATTGCGTTCCTGGTCGAGACCGCCACGGACAACACCAACCGCACGGTGGCTAACGTGCGCATGTATTTCAACAAGTGCGGCGGCACGCTGGGCAACAGCGGTTCGGTCGGTTTCATGTTCGATCACAAGTGCGTCTTCAAGTTCCGCGCCGCCGAGGGCGTCGATCCCGAAGAGCTGGAACTGGAGATGATCGACCTGGGTGTCGACGAATTCTATACCGAGGAGGACGGCATCACGGTCTACGCTCCCTATGAGTCTTTCGGCGCCATCCAGAAGTGGCTCGACGACAAGGGCTTCGAGATCGTTTCCGGCGAGTCGGTGCGCATCCCGACCGATGTGAAGGAGCTCGACGCCGAAGGCCGCGAATCGGTCGAGAAACTGGTCGAGAAGCTCGAGGACGACGACGATGTGGTGAATGTTTACCACACCATGAAGGAGCCCGACGAAGAGTAGTTTTCGATTTTATAGGGCATCTTTGCACTTGCATTCGCAGGGCGTGAATGGGACGTATTCCGATACTACCCATCCGCGCCCTGCTTCGTTTAAGTACAAATCTGCTCCTCTAAAATCAAAACCATCCGCCTCTTAGCCGGGCTATTCGAACCTTACGAAGCGTTCGCTGCGGGTCAGGCAGAACGGACAGTAATAGTCGCGGTATTCCGCCGCATAGATGTTGCCGCACCCCGGGCAGACAAGGAACCGGCAACTGTCCGGATGATCTTTCCCGGTGCGTCGGCAATGCTCCAGCAGGGCGGCATTCCGCCGATCTGCGGCGGCTGCCCGGGCCAGCAGCCGCGCCGCATAGCGGTTGTTTTTCCGCATCGCGCGGTCGATCTCCGCACCGTGCCGCTCGCCGAGACTCCGGAGTTCGTGGAAGATACTCCGCTCCAGGTTGCCGTCGGTCGTGCCTCCGAAGAGGACGATCCGGACCGGAGGCGTGTAGCTGCCGCCCAGGTGCAGGATGGCCTGCGCGCAGTGGTGCTCCTGCAACCGTTCGGAGAAAGCCATGGCCCGGAACAACCGCTCGGCATCCGGGCGGGATTCCCCGACGGCGATCGCGGCGAACTTGTCGTATTGGACCGATTTGACGTGTTTGCGGCGGCAGCAGGCGTCGAGGTCCGCGAGCGTCTCGGTCCACGGCGAGACCTGCGGCGCCCGGGGAGCGCGCGTCGCCGCGCAGTACAGCCAGACGAGGATGCCGACCGATGCCGCGAACAGCAGGAGTATCAGGACCAGACGCAGTTTCATACTATCGGACGATTGGTGGAAAATACCGATCGGGAGGTGCATTTTTTATGCCAGCGGCAGGCGTTTTCATCCGCAACGGGGGATTTTTCGCCCGGCAGCTTTGGATTTCGGATTTCAAACCCTATATTTGTGAACCGCCGCCGCGGCAAACCAGATGCGGGGCGGGCACAACGTATGAAACGGGGATTGAAAATGGGTGTCGTCGCGGTGTTGGCCTTTCTGATGGCCGGCTGCGGCGGAAGCGATAAAAAGGAGGATGCAATCAATTACGACGGCTGGATGCTCTCCACCTGGAACGGCGGTACGGAGCTATCCGGCAAGGTCTTCCTGCAACTCAACGGGGATATGACCTTCGTGCTTTACCAGTGCATCGACACGCCCGGATACCAGAAATTGACGGGCACCTACTCGATCGACGGGCAGGTGATTTCGGGCGTTTATTCCTCCGGCATACCGTGGGAAAGCAGTTATGTGATCGAAAAGCAGACGAAGACCGAATTGCAGCTGCGCTCGGAGAAAGAGATCGTTTCGCTCTATATTGCGGTGGAGGTTCCGGCCTATGCAAAGGACGGCGTCGTAGCCTCCGGCGTTCGTTCGTCGGGAGCGGAAAAGCCGTTCCTCTGACGCGCGCCGCCGGGAAAATGCAAAAGCGGATTCTCCGAAAGAGAATCCGCTTTTTGCGTGATGCCGGGACGGGTTACAGCCGGGCTTTGATGGCTTTCGATGCCTCCTCGTAACCGGGCTTGTCCAGCAGGGCGAACATGTTCTTCTTGTACGCCTCGACGCCGGGCTGGTCGAACGGATTCACCCCCAGGATGTAGCCGCTGATGCCGCACGCCTTTTCGAAGAAGTAGAGCAGGCCGCCGATCGTCCGGGCCGAAATCTCGGGAATCTCGATGCGGATGTTCGGAACGCCGCCGTCGATGTGCGCCAGCTGCACGCCCAGTTCGGCCATGCGGTTGACCTCCGAAATGCGCTTTCCGGCCAGGAAGTTCAGCCCGTCGAGATTTTCGGCGTCGGCTTCGATGACGACTTCGGCCGCCGGTTTCGCTACCGAGATGATCGTCTCGAAGAGCGTGCGTTCGCCGTCCTGAATATACTGGCCCATCGAGTGCAGGTCGGCCGTCAGCGTGACGCTCGCCGGGAAGATGCCCTTGCCCTGCTTGCCCTCGCTTTCGCCGTAGAGCTGTTTCCACCACTCGTTGACGTACTGCAATTTGGGTTCGTACGAACCCAGGATTTCGATCTTCTTGCCTCCGTTGTAAAGCAGGTTGCGCACGGCGGCGTAGACGGCCGCGGGATTCTCGTTGAAAGGCACGCCTTCGGCCGTGGCCTTCTCCATCTCCTGTGCGCCGTGTACGAGCGCCGCGATGTCCACGCCGGCGACGGCCAGCGGCAGCAGTCCCACGGGGGTCAGCACCGAGAAACGTCCGCCCACGTCGTCGGGAATGACGAACGTCGGATAACCCTCCTGCGTGGCGAGGGTCTTCAGCGCTCCGCGTGTCTTGTCGGTGATGGCCACGATGCGCCCGGCGGCCTCCTGCTTGCCGTAGCGCTTTTCGATCTCGGCTTTGATCAGGCGGAATGCGATGGCCGGTTCGGTCGTCGTACCCGATTTGGAGATTACGATGGCGGCGATCGAGTGCTCTTTCACGGCGTCGAGCAGCTCGGCGGTGTAATCCTCCGAGATGTTCTGTCCGGCAAAGAGGACCGTCGGGAATTTCTGCTCTTTGTGCAGGAGTTTGAACGGATCGACCATGGCTTCGAGCACGGCCTTGGCGCCGAGGTACGAACCGCCGATGCCGATGCAGATTACCACGTCGGCCTTGGCGCGGAGTTTCGCAGCCTCTTTTTCGATGGCGGCGATGTCGGCCTCCGAGATCGACGAGGGGAGGCTGATCCAACCCAGGAAATCGTTTCCGGCGCCTTTGCCCGAATGCAGCAGGGCGTTTGCGGCCTGTGCCTTGGCCTCGATGTCGGCCGTGAGGGCGACACCCGCTTTGGCAATGTCTAATTTCAGTGTTTCCATATCTTGTCAGATTAATTTGGTAGTCAGTTCTTGCATGCTCCTGCGGGCCGGGGCGCCCTCGTAGAGCACCCGGTAAACTGTCTCGGCGATGGGCATGTCGACCTTGTGCCGGGCGTTGATGTGGCGGATGCAGTCGGCGGCGAAATAGCCTTCGGCGACCATCGTCATCTCGTTGAGGGCGCTCTTCACCGTGCAGCCGTGGCCGATCAGCAGGCCCAGGCGCCGGTTGCGGCTGTAAACCGAGTAGCAGGTCACCAGCAGGTCGCCCAGATAGGCCGAAACCTGCGTGTCGCGCTTGTCGGGGTAGCTCTCTTCGAGGAAGCGGGTCATCTCGCCCGCCGAGTTGGCGATCAGCACCGCCAGAAAATTGTCGCCGTAGCCCAGTCCGACGGCCAGTCCGACGGCCAGGGCGTAGATGTTTTTCAGGATGGCTCCGTATTCGATGCCGTAGAGGTCCGTGGAGTAGCTGAGGCGGATGTTTCCGCCGGCGAACTTTTCGCCGATGCGCTGCGCGTTCCCGGGATCGGTGCAGACGACCGTCAGGTAGGAGAGTTTTCCGCGCGACACCTCCTCGGCGTGCGAGGGGCCGGTGAAGAGCCCGATCTGCTTGTACGACAGCCCGTAATGGTCGTGGATATACTCCACGACGGTCTGGTAGTCGCCCGGAACGATGCCTTTGATGGCCGAGACGATGAACTTGTCGCGGAGCGGCACGGTCAGCGGGGCGAGGAAATCTTTGAGGTAGGCCGAAGGGGTGGCCAGTATCACGATGTCGGCGTCGTGCACGACGGCGTCGAGGTCGTCCGAAGGGGCTATGCGGTCGCGGTCGAACTCCAGGTCGCTCAGGTAGCGGGGGTTGCGGCCTTCGGTGCGCAGCGATTCGAGCACCTCGGGGTTGCGGACATACCATCCGACGCGCTGGCCGTTGGCCGCAAGCAATCCGACGATGGCCGTCGCCCAGCTGCCATAGCCGATGACCGCGCAGCGGGCCCCGGTTCCGATTTTGTATTCCATGCGGAGTTTCAGTTTTTCGACTACAAATGTAAATAAAAAAAATTAGAATAAAATACAAAAATTTCCGGGGCTTTTTAGTACCTTTGTCCGGATGCGTGACCCTCCCGTCGCCGGGGTGGCGAAGTATTCGCGTATTTAGCTGAAATTAAAGTATTTTACGAAATAATTGGGTGTTGTAGCCTTATGGGAATTTTTTCATTGACACAAGAGCTGGCCATCGACCTCGGTACGGCCAACACGCTGATAATTTATAACGGCAAGGTCGTCGTGGACGAACCCTCGATCGTCGCCCTGGACGTTCACACGGGAAAATTGGTCGCCATCGGCCAGCAGGCGCGGCAGATGCACGAGAAAACCAATCCGAACATCAAAACGATCCGTCCGCTGAAGGACGGCGTGATCGCCGATTTCAACGCCACGGAGCTGATGCTGCGGGGCATGATCAAGAAAGTCAAAACCTCGGGCAGCCTCTTCGCCCCGTCGCTGCGAATGGTGATCTGCATCCCTTCGGGTTCGACCAACGTGGAGATTCGTGCCGTGCGCGATTCGGCGGAGCATGCCGGGGGCCGCGAGGTCTACATGATCTACGAACCGATGGCTGCGGCGCTCGGAGCCGGGCTGGATGTCGAGGCGCCCGAAGGCAACATGGTCATCGACATCGGCGGCGGTACGTCGGAGATCGCCTGCATCTCGCTGGGCGGCATCGTCTGCTCGGAGTCGATCAACACGGCGGGCGACGTCTTCACCAACGACATCCAGAGCTATGTCCGCCAGCAGCACAACATCCGTATCGGCGAACGCACGGCCGAGGCGATCAAATGTTCGATCGGCGCCGCCGTTTCGGACCTGGAGCAGGAGCCCGAGGACTTCGTGGTGACGGGCCCCAACATGCTGACGGCCCTGCCGCAGACCGTGTCGCTGTCGTACAGCGAGATCGCCTACGCGCTGGAAAAGTCGCTCACGAAGATTGACGCCGCGCTGATGAAGGTGCTGGAATCCATGCCGCCCGAGCTGTACGCCGACATCGTGAAGAACGGCATCTACCTCGCCGGCGGCGGTGCGCTGATCAAAGGTCTCGACCGGCGTCTGAACGAAAAGACCGGCATTCCGTTCCACATCGCCGAGGACCCGCTGCGGGCCATTGCGCGCGGAACGGGTATTGCGTTGAAAAATATCAATCGTTTTTCCTTCTTAATGAAATAGCTTTCGTTTTATGGGGCATATTTCACATCTCCTCACCGGCCGGGACAGTCACATACGTCTGTATGCTCCTGCTCCGTCCGATTTCGGTCGATGCAAAATCTGCTCTCCTAAAGCCGAAACCCGGAATTGTCGGGTAGGAAAAATCGGTTAAATTGACAAATACGGATTGCGGGCCTTGGTCCGCAATCTTAAATTAGAGAAGAAACTTTGCGCAAACTGTTCGAGTTCATCCGCAGCGTTTACGTCGTGGTGTTGTTCGTGGTGCTGGAGGCCGTGGCTATCAGCTACTACGCCCGTTCCTCCTACTACACCCAGGCGCGGCTGCTCTCACGTTCCAACCAGGTGGTCGGCAGCGTGCACGGACTCTTTGCAGGCATAGGCCACTACTTCACGCTGGGGCGTGAGAACCGGATGCTGCTCGCGCGCGTCACGCAGCTCGAGGAGCGGCTGGCCCAGTACGAGGAGGCCGCGACCGCCGAGCGGCTGGACGGCTATATGCAGGATATCGGCGAGTCGAAATACCGCTTTGCCACCGCCTCGGTCGTAGCCAATACGGTCAACCGGACCCGGAACCTCATCACGCTCAACCGCGGGCACCGCGACGGGATCGTGGAGGAGATGGCCGTGCTGTCGCCCGACGGTGCGATGGCGGGGTACATCGTCGCCTGCACGGAGCGTTATTCGGTGGCGATGTCGGTGCTCAACACCTCGTTCCGCGCCAGCGGCAAACTCGCGGACTCCGAATACTACGGTTCGATTTACTGGGACGGCCTCGATCCGGATGTCGTGGTCCTCGGCGAGCTGTCGAAATACGCCGACCCGCAGCCCGGACAGGAGGTCGTGACGACCGGATTCTCGCAGTATTTCCCTGCCGACGTGCTGATCGGATGGGTCGAAAGCGCGTCGCTCAACGAAACCCGCACGGCCTATACGGCCCGGGTGCGCCTCGCCGCCGGGATGTCGCGGCTGGGCGAGGTGGTGCTGGTCGGCAACCGCGACCTCTTCGAAATCCGCGACCTCCAGCAGAGCGAACAAGTCGAACAACACACCCGACCCTGACAAATGCATCGCACACTCCCATATCTCGGACTTTTTGCGGCGGCGGTCCTGCTGCAGGTTTTCCTGTTCGACAACCTGTCGATCAGCATTTACCTCAATCCGCTCGTCTACATCGTCTTCATCGCCCTGCTGCCGTTGGACACGCTGCCCGTGGTGGTGCTCGGCGCCGGCCTCGCGCTGGGCGTCACGATGGATTGCGTCATGGGCGCTGCCGGGATCAATACCATCGCCACGCTGCTGATCGCCTTCCTGCGCCCGACGCTGATCGGAATGCTCTACGGGCGTGAGAACGCCCGCGAGGGAGGCGTGCCCTCCTCGGCTCGCTTCGGCGAGCGGATTTTCGTCGGCTACCTCGTGGCGCTGACGCTCATCCACCATGCCGTCTTCTTTTCGCTCGAGGCCCTTTCATGGACCCATGTGCTGCATACGTTGCTGCGCATCGTCGTCAGTTCGGCGGTGTCGGTGGGCTTCATCTGGATCATCGCCCGTATCTTCACGGCTAAACTCCCCATGCGCGTATGAGTCGTTCGGAGGGTTTTGGTCGGATGCGGACCCTGCAGGTCGTCGTGCTGCTGGTCTTTGCCCTGATCGTCGGGCGGCTGGCCTACATTCAGCTGATCGACTCGCGTTACGACGACCTCGCGCGAGCCAACGTACTGCGGCATGTGGTCCAGTACCCGCCGCGGGGCGAGGTTTTCGACCGCAACGGCGAATACCTGGTCCAGAGCCGCGAATGTTACGACCTGATGGTCATTTCCAGCGAGATCGACAAACGGGGCTTCGACACGGCCCGTCTGTGCGAGGTGCTGAACCTCCCGCGGGTGAAGCTCGACCGGGAACTGGCCAATGCGCGGATGCGTCCGCGGGCGCCGCGCCTCGTGATGAGCTATATCTCCAAGGAGGACAAACTGCGTTTCGACGAGTGCAATTTCCGGGGATTCTACGCCGTCTACCGTACCGTGCGGCAATATCCCCGCGAGGTGGGCGGCAACCTGCTGGGTTATGTCAGCGAAGTGAACGCGGACTACCTGAAACGTCATCCGGACTATAAGATCGGCGACTATGTGGGTATGGGCGGTGTGGAATCGGCCTACGAGCCGGAACTTCGGGGCCGCAAGGGCGTCAAAATCCAGGAGATCGACACCCATGGAGCCATCAAAGGCTCCTACATGAACGGGCGTTTCGACTCGCTGCCCGATCCCGGCCGCTACCTCGTGAGCACCATCGACGCCCGGCTTCAACTGTTGGGGGAGGAGCTGATGCGCGGCAAGGTAGGGGCCGCGGTGGCTATCGAGCCTTCGACGGGCGAAATCCTGATGATGGTCTCCTCGCCGACCTACGATCCCGACCGGCTGGTGGGCCGCGAACGCGGCAACAACTATATGGAGATGCTCCGCAACAAGCGTCAGCCGTTGTTCAACCGCGCGGTGCGGGCGGCTTATCCGCCGGGCTCGACATTTAAGCTGGTGCAGGGGTTGATCGGCTTGCAGGAGGGGGTGCTGCGGCCTTCGGACCTCCACTCCTGCCACATGGGCTATCAGGCCGGACGCCTGAAAATGGCCTGCCATGCCCACGCTTCGCCGTTGGACCTGCGTTTTGCGGTGGCCACCTCGTGCAATGCCTATTTTTGTTATGTCTTCCGCGATATCCTCGACAATCCCAAGTACGGGAGCGTGAAGGAGGGGTACGATGTCTGGAAATCCTATGTCGAGAGCTTCGGGTTCGGTCGCAGGCTGGGTTCGGATTTCCTCGACGAACGCAACGGCTATGTCCCCGACCGGGCTTTCTACGACCGCCAGTACCGGGGCTCGTGGAACTCGCTCACGGTGCTGTCGCTCTCGATCGGGCAGGATGCGCTGGGCTGTACGCCGCTGCAGTTGGCCAACCTCGCGGCTATCGTCGCCAACCGCGGCTATTACTACATTCCGCACATCGTGAAAAAGATCGAAGGGCGCGACTCGCTCGACGCCCGGTTCTACGAACGCCATTACACGAAGGTTGATCCGAAACACTTCGAGCCGATCGTCGAGGGCATGTGGCGGGGCGTGAACGTCGGGGGCACCTCGACGCTCGCGCGGCTCGACGGGTGGGATGTCTGCGGCAAGACCGGCACGGCCGAGAACCCGCGCGGCCGCGACCACTCGACCTTTCTGTCGTTCGCCCCGAAGGACAACCCGAAGATCGCCATTTCGGTCTATGTCGAGAACGGCGGTTTCGGAGCCTCCGCGGCCCTGCCGATCGCCAGCCTGCTGGAGGAGTACTACCTGACGGACACGATCCGGCGTCCGGCGCTGTTGGAGCATGTCAAAAACCTGAACATCTACTATCCCGCCTATGACAAGTAACCGGCATAGCGGCATCTTTTACGGAGTGGACCTCTGGACTGTCCTGCTGTACGTGCTGATCGTGCTGGCGGGGTGGGTGTCGATCACTTCGGCCTCCTACGACGAAGGGGCGGCCGACCTCTTTTCGTTCTCTCATTTCTACATGAAGCAGTTGCTCTGGATCGGTGTGGCGTGGGTCACGGCGCTCGTGGTGCTGCTGCTCGACGAGCGGTTCTACCACATGTTCGCCTATCCGGCCTACCTGGGAGGCATTGCGCTGCTGCTGGCCGCACTGCTGTTCGGCCGCGAGGTCAACGGCGCCAAGGCGTGGTTCGAGTTCGGTTCGTTCCGCGTACAGCCCGTGGAGTTCGCCAAGATCGCCACGGCTCTGGCCCTGGCCCGCGTGATGAGCGAATATTCCTTCTCGATCAACCGCGCCGGGGATTTGTTCCGCGTAGGCATGGTGATCTGCATCCCGCTGTTCATCATCATCCTGCAGAACGACACCGGGTCGGGCATCGTGCTGGGGTCGTTCCTCTTCGTGCTCTACCGCGAGGGACTGAACAAGTGGCTCTGCATTCCGGTCCTGCTGATCGCCGCGCTGTTCATCGTCTCGTTCCTGCTCTCGCCGATGACGCTCCTCGTCTCGCTGATCCTGGTCTGCACCCTCTCGGAGGCGATGATGAACGGGCTGTGGCGCTCGCGGATCGTCTTTCTGGCCGTGCTGGCGCTGGCGAGCATCCTGCTGTGCCTCGTGATGTCGCTCATCGCTCCGGGGGTGCTGGACATTTACCACTCGCTGCTGATCGTGACGATCCTCTCGCTGGGATTCGTGGCGGCCTACGCCTACCGGTCGAACCTGCGTAACATCTACATTACGCTGGGGCTGTTCATCGGTTCGATGGTCTTTCTGCCCACGACCGACTACATCTTCAATTCGATCCTCAAACAGCACCAGCGGGACCGCATCCTGAGCTTTCTGGGCATCATCAGCGACCCGCTGGGCACCGACTACAACGTCAATCAGGCCAAAATCGCCATCGGTTCGGGCAACTTCTGGGGCAAGGGCTTCCTGGAGGGTACCCAGATCAAATACGGATTCGTGCCCGAGCGGCATACCGACTTCATCTTCTGCACCGTGGGCGAAGAGTGGGGGTTTCTGGGCGCGGTCGTGCTGCTGTCGCTGCTGTGCATCCTCATCCTGCGCCTGATGCGTATGGGCGAGCGGCAGCAGGAGCCTTTCGGCCGCATCTACTGCTACTGCGTGGCGGCGATCCTGCTGTTTCACGTGCTGGTCAATGTGGGTATGACCATTGGACTGATGCCCGTCATGGGCATTCCGCTGCCCTTCATGAGCTACGGAGGTTCGTCGCTCATCGCCTTTACGATTCTGTTGTTCATCGCCGTGCGGCTCGATGCCTCGACGCGGCAGTTCTCCCTGACCAAATTTTGACAATGCTATGATACCCTTCAATCCCCGGGGACTCTCCCCGCAGGAAGTCGCTGAAAGCCGGCGTCAGCACGGCGACAACATCATCACCCCGCCGAAAGACGACTCGGTGTGGCGTCTGCTGCTCGAAAAGTTCCGCGATCCGATCATCCGCATCCTGCTGCTGGCCGCCGTGCTGTCGTTGGTCATCGGTTTCATTCACAGGGATTTCACGGAATCCGTGGGTATTATCTGCGCCATCATCCTCGCCACATGCGTCGGCTTCTGGTTCGAGTGGGACGCCCAGCGGCGTTTCCGGCGGCTGAATCAGGTCAACGACGACATCCCCGTCAAAGTGATGCGCGAAGGCACGATCCGCGAAATTCCGCGCCGCGACGTCGTTGCGGGCGACGTGGTCTACATCGAGGGCGGCGAGACGATCCCTGCCGACGGCGAACTGGTCGAGGCCGTGTCGCTGAAAATCAACGAATCGACCCTCACGGGCGAACCCGAGGTCGACAAGACCGTCAATGAGGCCGATTTCGATCCCGAGGCGACTTATCCGTCGAATGCCGTGCTGCGGGGGACGACCGTGGCGGACGGTTACGGCGTGATGGTCGTCACGGCCGTGGGCGACGCGACGGAGGCCGGGCGGGTGACGGAGCAGGCCACCGTGCAGAACGACGAACAGACGCCGCTCGACCGTCAGCTGACGCGCCTCTCTCGCCTGATCGGGCGTCTGGGCATTCTCCTTTCGGTGCTGATCTTCTGCGTGATGCTCGCAAAGGCGATCTTCGTGGGCGGACTGCTCGACGGCGACTGGCTGACGATCTCCCAGCATGTGCTGCAGATCTTCATGGTCTCGGTGGCGATTATCGTCATGGCCGTTCCCGAGGGGCTTCCGATGTCGATCACGCTGTCGCTGGCGATGTCCATGCGGCGGATGCTGAAAACCAACAACCTCGTGCGCAAGATGCACGCCTGCGAGACGATGGGCGCCGTGACGGTCATCTGCACCGACAAGACCGGCACGCTCACCCAGAACCGGATGCACGTGCAGGAGTTGGTGCGTTACGATGCGCTCCCCGAGCGGGATTTCGCCGAGATCGTGGCGCTGAATACCACGGCGTTCCTCGATGCCGAGGGGCACATCATCGGCAACCCCACGGAAGGGGCTCTGCTCGAATGGCTGCGCAGCCGCGGCGCCGATTACGAGTCCCTGCGGGCCGGAGCGAAGATCGTCGATCGGCTGACCTTCTCGACCGAGCGCAAATACATGGCGACGATCATCGAGAGCGGCGTTTCGGGCCGTCGCATCCTCTGTGTGAAGGGCGCGCCGGAGATCGTGCGCACGATGTGTCTTCCGGACGGCAAGGACACGCAGGTCGCCGAGCAGCTGCTCGGCTTCCAGAGCCGCGCCATGCGCACGCTGGCCGTGGCATGGGCCGAGACCGCGTCGGACGACTGTCTGGAGGCCGTTAAGGCCGGCGGCCTGCATTTTGCGGCCGTTGCGGCCATCTCCGATCCCGTCCGCGAGGATGTTCCCGCGGCGGTCGGACGCTGCCTCGGGGCCGGCATCGGCATCAAAATCGTCACGGGCGACACCCCGGCCACGGCGCGTGAGATCGCCCGCCAGATCGGGCTGTGGAACGACGCCGAGGACGGCGACCGCAACCACATCACCGGTACGGATTTCGCGGCCCTGAGCGATGAGGAATTGTTGGAGCGGGTGCACGACCTGAAGATCATGTCCCGTGCCCGGCCGCTCGACAAACAGCGTCTCGTCAGGTTGTTGCAGCAGCGGGGCGAGGTGGTGGCCGTCACGGGCGACGGCACGAACGACGCCCCGGCGCTGAATTTCGCCAACGTGGGCCTTTCGATGGGGTCGGGAACCTCCGTGGCGAAGGACGCTTCGGACATCACGCTGCTCGACGACTCGTTCGCGTCGATCGCCACGGCCGTGATGTGGGGCCGCTCGCTCTACCGCAACATCCAGCGGTTCGTGCTGTTCCAACTGACGATCAACTTCGCGGCCATCGTCATCTGCTTCGTCGGCGCCGTGTTCGGTACCGAGATGCCGCTGACGGTGGTGCAGATCCTCTGGGTCAATATCATTATGGATACCTTTGCGGCGATGGCGATGGCTTCGCTGCCGCCCAGCGCCGAGGTGATGCGCGACAAGCCGCGTCCGAGGGACGAGTTCATCATCACGCGCGCCATGGCCCGCACCATCTTCACCTGCGGCATGGTCATGGTCACGGTCCTGCTGGGGATGCTCTTCTGGTGGACGATCACCGAGGGCGGACTTACCGTGCGCCAGCTGACGCTTTTCTTCTCGACGTTCGTCTTCCTGCAGTTCTGGAACATGTTCAACGCCAAGGGTTTCGAAACCCGCCATTCGGTGTTTACCTGCCTGAGGGGGTGCCGGGAGTTTTTCCTGATCCTGCTGGCCATCGGCGTGGGACAGGTGTTGATCGTGGAGTTCGGCGGCGAGGTGTTCCGCACCGTGCCGCTCTCGTGGGGCGAATGGGCCGAAGTGATCGGTTTCACTTCGCTGCTGGCTATCGGCGGCGAACTGATCCGTGCCGTTCGGCGTAAAAAGGCGTAAAAAACAGTTGCTTCTATAATTACGATGCTCAGACGTTTTGCCGCGGCTTGTCTGCTCTCTTTCGTGGGCTTGGGAGCATGGGCGCAGTTGCCGGACAGTGTCGACATGAGTGCGGGCGGTGCATTCCGTCAGCGCATTGACCGCCACACTTCGACGAAAGCCTACCGCATGCTGTTCATCGGCACACCGCTTATCGTGGGCGGGGTGGTCATGCAGGCTTATGATGCCGATTTCCGGCGCCTGCGCAACGGTTACAGCCGTTCGTTCCGCCACGACTACGACGATTACCTTCAGTACGCTCCGGCCGGGGTGATGGTCGGCATGAAGGCTTTTGGCGTCAAAGGGCGCAGTTCGTGGGGCCGCATGCTGGTCTCCGACGCCTTTTCGGCGGGCCTGATGGCCGTCGGCGTCAACTCGCTGAAATACTCCTGTCGCGTGATGCGTCCCGACGGTTCGTCGCGCAACTCCTTTCCCTCGGGACATACGGCCACGGCCTTCATGACTGCCACGATGCTCCACAAAGAGTACGGCCACCGCAGTCCGTGGTACAGCATCGGCGGCTACACCGTGGCGACGGTCACGGGGGTCACGCGCCAGTTGAACAACCGCCACTGGATGAGCGACATCATGGTCGGCGCCGGCATCGGCATTCTGGCCACGGAGCTGGGGTATTTCCTCGCCGACCTGATTTTCAAAGACAAAGGGCTGCTCGTCTCGGAAACCTATTCGGTCTACGACCGCTACCGCCGCCCCTCGTTTCTGGGCTTCGGTCTCGGGCTGACGACCGTGCCGGGGACCTATGAGCCTTATCCCGATATGCGCATGCAGCTTCTCGCGGGTCCTGCCGTCCAGGTTCAGGGAGCGTGGTTCGCTTCGCCCTACTGGGGCTTCGGAGGGCGCATGTCGTGTGTGAACCTGCGGGTGAAGGTCAACGGCGTGGCCCAGAACGACGAACTGGAGTGCGCCTCGGTCTATGCGGGCCCCTATTTCTCCTATCCTTTTTCGATGCGGTGGCTGGTCGGCGCGAAACTGCTCGGGGGATGCGAAATCTACAAACCCTGCAAAACGGACCTGCGGAGGCTGGAGAGCCGCGCCGGATTTTCGTTCGGCACGGGTATCTCCACGACCTACCTCGCCACCCAGAACCTCGGCGTGCGGTTCACGACCGACTACGACGTGGCGCCGCCCCTGACGGGCGCTTCGCGGCAGCGGCTCCACAAACTGACGTTCGGCATCGGCGTTTGCGCGGCTTTCTGAAACAAAAGAGCGGACCCCGTCGGGGTCCGCTTTCGTTTTCGCCGAAGCGTGGCGGGTTTACAGGATGCCCTGCTCGACCATCGATTTGGCGACCTTCATGAATCCGGCGATGTTGGCGCCCTTCATGTAGTTGAGGTAGCCGTCTTTCTCGGTGCCGTACTCCACACAGGCGTGGTGGATCGACGACATGATCTGGTGCAGCTTGGCATCGACCTCCTCGGCTGTCCAGTTGAGTTTCTGCGAATTCTGCGTCATTTCGAGACCCGACGTAGCCACGCCGCCGGCGTTCACGGCCTTGCCCGGTCCGTAGGGAATCTTCGCCGCAATGAAGGCGTCGATAGCCTCCGGGCGGCAGCCCATGTTCGAAACCTCGGCCACGATCTTCACGCCGTTGGCCAGCAGTTTCTTGGCATCCTCGCCGTCGAGTTCGTTCTGCGTGGCGCACGGCATGGCGATGTCCACCTTGACCTCCCACGGCTTCTTGCCGGCGAAGAACTTCGATCCCGGGAACTTCTTGGCGTAAGGCTCCACCACGTCGTTGTTCGATGCGCGCAGCTCCAGCATGTAGGCGATCTTCTCGGCGTCGAGGCCGTCGGGATCGTAGATATAGCCGTCGGGACCCGAAATGGTCACCACCTTGGCACCCAGTTCGGTCGCTTTCGTCGCGGCGCCCCAGGCCACGTTGCCGAAGCCCGAGATGGCGATGGTCTGGCCTTTGATGTCCATGCCGGCCTTTTCGAGCATCTGGCGCAGGAAATAGACGGCGCCGAAGCCCGTCGCCTCGGGACGGATCAGCGATCCGCCGTAGGTCATGCCCTTGCCCGTCAGCACGCCCGTGTTCTCCCGGGCCAGCTTGCGGTACATGCCGTAGAGGAAGCCGATTTCACGGCCGCCGACGCCGATGTCGCCTGCCGGAACGTCCGTTTGGGGACCGATGTGACGCCACAATTCGGTCATGAAAGCCTGGCAGAAGCGCATCACCTCGCGGTCCGACTTGCCTTTGGGGTTGAAATCCGAACCGCCCTTTGCGCCGCCCATCGGCAGCGTCGTGAGTGCGTTTTTGAAAATCTGCTCGAAGCCGAGGAATTTCAGGATCGAGAGGTTCACCGAGGGGTGGAACCGCAGACCGCCTTTGTAAGGGCCGATGGCGTTGTTGAACTGTACCCGGTAGCCGAGATTGACCTGCACGTCGCCCTTGTCGTCCGTCCAGACCACTTTGAAGGTGAAGATGCGGTCGGGCTCCACGATGCGCTCCGCGATGCGGTTGGCTTCGAATTCCGGATGTTGGTTGTAGCTCTCCTCGACGGTCATGAGGACTTCGCGCACGGCCTGCAGGTATTCGCTTTCGCCGGGATGTCTGCGCTCGAGTTCGGTCATCAGTTTGGTTACGTTCATATGCTGAAGTTTTTAGTTGGTTGGTTTTGTCTTATCACAAATATAAAAATATTTCTTATAGATTGTAACCGTTTCCCGGAAATTTTTGGACAAATATTAATCTTCGGGTTTTTCTTCGCGCACCATGCCCTTGTTCGAGCGCCCGTCGATGCAGACCCACAGGGGATTTTCGAAGCGCACCTGCCGCAGGTAGGTTCCTTCGAAGAGGGCCTGCCGGGCGTTGAGCTCCTGCTCGCGGAAAATGCCGTCGCCGCGGAAGGGGTTTATCGTCAGGTATCCCACGCCCAGCGAGGTGACGTTCTGGAAGAAGTGCGTGCCCTGCGAGGGCTCGACATCGAATTTCTCGATGCCGCATTCGACGATCACCTTCGCCTCGGAGATATGGTTCCATTTGACCGGCACGCCGAGGAACGGGTCCGAGGAGCCCCAGCGTCCGGGGCCTACGAGGATGTACGACCGACCCTCTTCGCGCATGCGGTTGTTGAGCATCAGCAGTTCTTCGGCGATCTTCTCGGTCGAGAGCGAGTCGAAGGCTTCGGATTTGATGTAGATGATGTCGGCGATGTCCTGCATCTGCCCGATGCCGAGGGCCTGCTCGCCGTAGATCAGCGCCCGGGAGGTCTCTTCCGCCGCCCAGTCGATGGCGCGGTTGTCCTGGTTGTCGATGATCGGGCGGATTTGCAGCAGGTTGAAGATCTGCTGCTGGCCCGGGGCGACATCCATGTTGACGGCGAATTCCACCTCCACGGGGCAGCGCATCTCCTCGGCGCCCATGCGGAGGATGTCCGAGATGATTTTCGCCAGCGGGAACGTGTTGTATTTTAAAATGTTGTTGAACGTGATAACCTTGCGTCCGCTGTCGAAGGGGCTGTCGGAGATGCGTTCGTTCTCGCGGTCCCAGACCGAGCAGACGTATTTCGAGTTGCGGAACCGGGCGATGTCCGTGAGGCTCAGGCGGTGGAGGTTCACCGCGTCGTCGATCGACGTGCGGAACTCCTCGGGGCGCAGGCTCAGGGCCAGCACCTCGTTCTGCGTGTCGCTCAGCGCCAGCTCGGGGGTCGAGGTCTGGAGCACTTTCTGGGGGTAGCGGGGCGAGAACCGCAGCGTGCGTCCGCCGTCCACGACCAGTTTCCCGAGTCCCATCGCCACGTTGCAGACCCCGTCCGCGGGCTGTTCGTCGCCGATGGGGTAGTAGTTGATCGACCGCGCCACGCCCGAGCAGGTGGGGAAGAAGAGCCCGTCCTGCTCCGTGCCGCACACCTCCTGGATGATGACGGCCATCTTCTCCTCCGAGATGAGGTTCTGCGACGACTGGATGTAGGCCCTCGACGCCGCGAAGTAGACCGAGGCGTAGACGCTTTTGACGGCTTTGAACAGCAGGCGGAGCATCTGGTCCTCGTTGTCGACGTAGGGGATCATGTAGGTGGAGTAGATGCCGGCGAAGGGCTGGTAGTGGGAGTCCTCGAGTTTCGACGACGAACGGATGGCCAGCGGCGTGCGGACCGTGCGGATGTAGCCCTTCAGGGCTTCGCGCAGCCGGAACGGGAGCACCGAACTGACGAATTCCGACAGGATCTCCTCGTCGGAAAAATCCTGCGAGATAATGTATTTCAATCCGTTGTTGTGGATGAAGTCGTCGAAATACTCCGTGGCGATCACCACCGACCGCGGGATCATGATGCGCACGTTCTCGTGCTTGTCGTACTGGCGGTATTTGATGAGCATTGAGTTCATGAAGGCCAGTCCGCGGGCCTTGCCGCCCAGCGAACCCTCGCCGATGCGGGCGAAGGCCACGGCGTCGGAGTAGGTCTCGGCGTCGAAACGCGCCACGACGCCCTGCCCCAGCAGGGTGCGGTAGTCGCGGATCAGGTTCACCAGCGCCCGGCGGTGCTCCTCGACCGATGTGAAATGGCTCTTGTTGTATTGGCGGATCGAGGCCGCGAGCGGGAACAGACCCCGCGAGTAGAGCCATTTCGAAAGGTGGTTCTGCGAGGTGTGGTATTCGAACGCCTTGTCGGGAATCGTGGCGATCATGTGCTGCATCTGCGTGAGGTCCTTGGCGCGGCCGATCTCGGCGCCCGTGTCGGGGTCTTTGAAGACGAAATCCCCGAAGGCGAACTCCTTGGCGATGTACTCGCTCAACTGCGAAAGGAGCGTCTTGGAGTTCTTGGCGATGAATCCCGCACCGAGCTCCGCGGCCTGTTTGCCGAAAGCCACCTGCGACGATTGCAGCAACACCGGCATCAGCGGGTTGTCCTGTTTGATGCGGCGGCAGAGGTCGATCCCGGCGTCGAGCTTCTCACTCTCGGGCGGATCGTTGCGGTGGAGGACGAATCCCACGTCGGAGATCACGCCCAGCAGGTTTTTCTTGTAACGTTCGTACAGTTCCACGGCCTCCTCGTAACAGCGGGCCAGCAGGATTTTGGGGCGGGCGCGCTTGCGCAGCACTTGCTGCTGTTCGTTGAAGGCGTCCTTCAGGAACTCGGTGTTTTGCAGCAGGATCAGTTTATATAACTCCGGCAGGTAGGTGGAGTAGAAACGGATGGAGTCCTCGACCAGCAGGATGGCCTGCACGCCGCCCTCGAGGATGTCCTCGTCGGCGTTCATCTTGTCCTCGATGAGTTTGATGATGGCCACGATGAGGTCCGTGTTGCCGTGCCACGAAAAGATGTAGTCGAGTCCCGAGCGGTCCTGCTCCTCGATGCGGCGGTAGATGTCCTTTGAAAAGGAGGTCAGCAATCCGACGGGGGTGTTGGGGTGGCGTTCTTTGACGATCCGGGCGAACGAGAAGACGTCGGGTTCGCCGACGTTGTACATCGTGAGGATGAAGTCGAACGTGTCGTCCCCGGCCAGTTTCTCCAGCGCCTCGGCCGTCGAGCTGACGCGCGTCAGCGAGGGCGGGTTCGACATGTTGAGGTCGATGTACTCCTGGTTGATCTGCGATTCGATGTGCCCGTCCTCCTCGAGGATGTAGCCGTCGTAGCTGCAGCACACGAGCAGGATCTTGTGGATGCGGTATTTCATGAACCGGTAGGGGACCTTGCTCCCGTCGGGCATATATTGTTCCAGGCTTTTGTTCATTCGGATGCTAAATTTGTTCTACCAACAAAAATAAGGAAAAATTTGTTACCTTTGGAATCAGAAACGCTGAAATTAGAAAGACAGAGCGATGAACAAGGATAAGTACACCTTACAGGAGGTCACGACGCCCGCCGTGGAGCGCGAGTGGCTCGACCTTCCCAAAAAGATTTATAAGGGAAACCGCAACTGGGTCTGCCCGCTGGACATGGATGTCCTCGAGGTCTTCAACCCGGCGAAGAACGAACTTTTCGCCGACGGCGAGGCCATCCGCTGGGTGGTCCGCGACCGGCAGGGCGCGGTCGTGGGCCGTATCGCGGCGTTCTACAACCGTGAGAAGGCCGCTCTCGAGGAGCAGCCGACGGGCAGCTGCGGGTTCTTCGAGGCGATCGACGACCAGCAGGTCGCCGACATGATGTTCGAAGCCTCGCGCATGTGGCTCGCCAGCCGCGGCATGGAGGCCATGGACGGTCCGGTCAACTTCGGGCAGCGGCGCGACTGGTGGGGACTGCTGGTCGAGGGCTATGAATTCCAGCCTTTGTACAAGAATCCCTACAACCCGCCCTATTACAAGGAGCTGTTCGAGAATTACGGGTTCAAAAACTATTTCAACCAGCACAGCTTTATCTGGCGGGTGAACAACTCGGAGGCCAACAAGCAGATTTTCGCCCGCGCCGAGCGGCTCTACACCGTGCCGGGCTACCGGGTCGAGAATATCGACATGAACAACCTGGAGGATGCCGCCGAGAGCTTCCGCGTCATTTATAACAAGGCATGGGCCCTTTTCTCGGGTGTGAAGCCGATGACGCAGGAGGAGGCGTTGGAGATGGTCCGTGAGATGAAACCGATCATCGACCCCAATATCATCTTCTTCGCCTATTTCAACGACGAGCCCATCGGGTTCTTCATCACCGTCCCCGACCTGAACCGCCTGATCGGCAAGTTCAACGGCAAATTCGGCCTTCGGCAGAAGTTGCGCCTGATGTGGGACCTCAAAGTGCGCAAGTCGTGCGACCGCATCTTCGCCATCATCTTCGGCATCACGCCCGAGTTCCACGGCAAGGGTGTCGAGTCGGCCATCATGGTCAAATACTGGCAGTTCCTCGAACGGACGAAGAATCCCTACAAGTCGATGGAGCTGGCGTGGATCGGCGACTTCAACCCTGTGATGAACCGCATGATCGAGACCTACGTCTGCGCCACGCGCCACAAGGTGCATACCACCTACCGCTACCTGTTCGACCGTACGAAGGAGTTTCACCGCTGTCCGCGCCTGGGCGTGAAGCGCCGCGAATAATCGCTGTCCGGCTGTCGGTTGCATCGGCGTCGGTGTGATGCGTGTCCGCTAATTTTCTTCTTATGAGAAAGTCCGTCATATATGGTTTGCAAATCCTTTGTCTGCTGATTATGTTGATGTCGGCCGGACCGGGTTCTGCCGTTGCGCAGGAGACGGCGAAAAAAATTGTGGCGGTGCCCGACTCGATCCGTTCGGAGCGTCCTGTGCTGCTGTTTTTCACCGCGTCGTGGTGCGGTCCCTGCCGGATGGTCAAAGGCGTGACATTCCGCAACGCCGAAGTCGCGGCGCTGCTTGGGCGGATTGACCTGCGGGTGCTCGATATCGATACGCCGGCAGGCAAGGTTTATCAGCGGGCCTATGGTTCGGAACGCAGGGGTGTCCCCGAACTGGTGCTGTTCGACCGCACGGGCGTAAAGATTGCTTCACTCGAAGGCTATAACAAGGATCCGCAGCGCACGATCGAATTTCTCGGGCAGGCTTTTCCGAAGGAGGAGCCGACTGCCGCAGCAGAAGTTCCGGCCGTAAAAAGCCGCGATGCCGATACGTTGAGGGTCAGTCTGCCGCCGGAAACCCGTTCGGAGGCATTCCGCGGCGAACGTCCCGGTTTCATGCTGCGGCTCGCCACTTCTCCGTGGACGCTGAACCTCGGTGGCGGCGTTCTGTTTTCCGACGTTGCTTCCTCCGGGTTCGATGCGATGCGTACGGGATTCTATGTTTCGGCGACGACCTCTCTGGTGATAAACCGCCGTTGGGAGGCGGAAGCCGGTTTCGAATTCGCAGCCATGGGAGGCAAAAGCCCTTCGGAGGTGCTGCGAAGCTATTATCTGGCGCTTCCTGCGGAAGTGCAGTATCGGATAGCGACACTTTTCGGAATCAGGATGTTCCTTTCGGGCGGCCTTTACGGCGCCTGCCGTGTGGGATATGCCGCTCCCGATGCGGTTGTGCCGGGACGCTGGGATGCGGGTGTGCGGGGACGGTTGATTTTTGAAGCGGGAACGTTCCGTCTTTCGGCCGGTTATTCGCGGGGCCTGGTGCATTGCCTGGCGGACCGGGGATATAATCAGACGTTCGGTGTCGGGGTGACGATCTGTTTGGGAAAATGACTTTAAATAAATAAACTCGGATGAAAATTACCGCATTTACCAAGTACCACATTGCCGCGGGCGCCAAGATGGCCGAATTCGCGGGATACAACATGCCCATCGAATTCACGGGCATCAACGACGAACACATGACTGTCCGCAACGGCGCCGGCGTCTTCGACGTCAGCCACATGGGCGAAATCTGGGTCAAGGGCCCCCGGGCGCTCGACCTGCTGCAGCGCATCACGACCAACGACGTTGCGAAACTCGTCGACGGCAAGGTGCAGTATACCTGCATGCCCAACGGCCGCGGGGGTATCGTCGACGACATCCTCGTTTACCGGGTCGATGCCGAGACCTATATGCTCTGTGTCAATGCCGCCAATATCGACAAGGACTGGGCGCACATCTGCGCCGAAGGCAAGGCTTTCGGCATGGAGGCCGGTCACGGCAAGGAGCTCTACAACGCCTCGGAGGAGATTTGCCAGTTGGCCGTGCAGGGGCCCCTGGCCATGAAGATCGTGCAGAAGATGTGCACGGAGCCGGTGGAGGAGATGGAATACTATACCTTTAAGAAAATGCCGGTCGCCGGATGCGACGCCATCCTTTCGATCACGGGTTACACCGGTTCGGGCGGCTGCGAGATTTATGTCGCCAACGAGGACGGGGACAAACTCTGGAAAGCGCTGTGGGAGGCCGGCGAGGAGTTCGGGCTGAAGAACATCGGTCTCGGCGCCCGGGATACGCTGCGTCTGGAGAAGGGTTTCTGCCTCTACGGCAACGACATCGACGACACCACTTCGCCGATCGAGGCCGGACTGGGCTGGATCACCAAGTTCGCCGACGGCAAGGATTTCATCGACCGCGCCGTGATGGAGAAGCAGAAGGCCGAGGGCGTCGCCCGCAAACTCGTGGGGCTGAAGATGACCGAGCGCGGCATTCCGCGCCACGGTTATCCGATTGCGTCGCCCGAAGGCGCCGAGATCGGGCATGTCACCTCCGGCACGATGTCGCCCTGCCTGAAAGTCGGCGTGGCGCTGGGTTACGTCGAGGCTGCCTATGCCAAGCCGGGCACGGAAATCGCTGTTATCATCCGTGAGAAGCCCGTGAAGGCCGAGGTGGTGAAGATTCCGTTTGTTTAATGTTTAACAGATAATTTTTCCTATGAAAGCGAAATATCTCGGGCTGGAACTCGCAAGCCCCGTCGTGGTCAGCAGTTCCCCCTATACGGCAAACATGCACAACGTCGAGCAGTGCGTCCGCAACGGCGCCGGCGCCGTGGTGCTGAAATCAATCTTCGAGGAGCAGATTTACCGTCAGGCCGCCTCGCTGGACAACATGGAGGGTTACGGCGATGCGGGCGAGTACCTCGAGCGCTATCTGGGCGACGCTTACAAGGCCGAACTGCTGAAACTCGTCGCCGATGCCGCCAAGACGGGCATTCCCGTCATCGGAAGCATCAACTGCGTCGGTACGGGCGATGCGTGGATCGAGTATGCCTCGGCCATGCAGGCCGCAGGGGCTTCGGCGCTGGAGCTGAATATCTTCCTGCTTCCGACGGACCGGCAGGCTTCGGCGCAGGAGATAGAGAGCCGCTATGCCGATATTGTGCGCAAGGTTGCCGCCGGGGTGACGATCCCCGTGTCGGTGAAGCTCCCGATGCGATTGACCAACGTGCTCTCGGTCGGCGACGCCCTGCTGGGCCGCGGCGCCCGGGGACTGGTGCTCTACAACCGCTTTTTCGAACCCGATATCGACATCGAGAAGATGAGTTTCGTGAACGGCGATCCGTTCAGCGAACCGACCGAACTGCGCAACGTGCTTCGCAGCACGGCGCTGTGCGCCCATGCGCTGCCGCAGCTGGATATCGCCGTCTCGACGGGCGTGCACGACGGAGCCGCCGCTGTCAAAGCCCTGCTGTGCGGCGCTGCCGTGGTGCAGGTCTGCACGGCTATCCATCGCCACGGCTACGAGGTGATCGGCAGGATCAACCGCTTCATCGACGAGTGGGCTGCCCGTCGGGGCTTCGACTCGCTCGACGAGTTCTCCGGCCGTATGGACTACGGCTCCTCGGAGGGCGAGTTCTACCAGCGGGTGCAGTATATGAAATATTTCCCCCACGGCGAGGAGTAATCGCCGCCTGAAATGAAAATCCCCGGACGCTTTCGAAAAGCTCCGGGGTTTTCATTTGTTATTCGGCGGCGGTTTCTGCGTCGAACGTTTCGTCGAAGAGCCTCCGCAGTTGTTGCGGGTCGCGGATGATCGTCCGCAGCCCTTCGAGCCGCAGGGCGTTGTCCGATTCGGCGATCCAGAGGCGCAGGTAACCCCCTTCGGCATATTTCTTTTGCAGGTGGTCCAGACAGCGCGCATAATGTCCCTCACGGTCGAGTGCAGGGTAGTTTGCCAGTCCGTACTGCACCGTGCGGCGGATGATCGTCGCGGGGTCGATCACCCGGTCGGCTTCGGCCACGATGCGGCCGTAGACCGTGCGGGGTGCGTGGTCCGACGAGGCGCGGTGGTCCTCCACGGCTTCGCGCATCACTTCGATCTGCTCCCCGGTGAACCGGCGACGCACCTCTGCGTCTTCCGCCAGGATGCGTCCGGCGTCGATGTGGTGGCGTTCGCGTCCGTACGCCAGCCCCGTGTCGTGGTAGGCGGCGATGGCGTAGACCATATTTATATCCACGTCGTAATGCGCGGCCAGCGCGAGGCTCTGCGCAATGACCGTGCGGACGTGGTCCGTGCCGTGGGCGCGGTCGAAATGTTCGTAACGGGGGATGATCTCGGCCTCGGCATAGGCCACGAGCGATGGATCGGGTCGTTTCATGCGGCGAAGATACATAAAATTTTTTAGGTATCTTTGGCTTCGCCTTAGATACTCTCGCTCGGCAAAATGCAAGTAAACTTGCTTTTGCCCTCGCTTATCCCTATCTTTGTCCCCGGTTAAAGTTCAGGTTATGAAAACAGTGGCGGAACTCAGGGAAATAGCGCAGTTCATCGCCGAGTATGCCACCCGGCTGATGGGCTCGGGCGTCCACACATCCCGTGTGGTGCGCAATTCCAAGCGGCTGGGCGATGCGCTCGGGGTGCGGGTGATCGTGTCGGCGTTCCAGAAGGTCGTGACCTTTTCGGTCTGCGACGACGAGAGCGGCGAGGTATACAGCGAAGTGGCCGACATTCCGCCCCTGCCGATCAGCTTCAAACTGAACGCCGAGCTGAGCGCCCTGAGCTGGGAGGCCTACGACCGCCGGATGCCGCTCCCGGAAATCCGGACCCGCTATGCGGAGATTATCGCCCGGCCACGTCTCGGCCCCATTTTCACGCTCATCCTCGTCGGCCTTGCCAACGCTTCGTTCTGCCGGCTGTTCGGCGGCGACTGGCTCGCCGTGAGCATCGTCTTCACGGCGACGCTGCTGGGATTTTTCCTCCGCCAGCGCATGCAGGCCAGGGGACTCAACCACTATGTGATCTTCATCGCCTCGTCGTTCGCAGCCTCGATGTGCGCTTCGGTGGCGCTGATGTTCGACACCACCTCTGAAGTGGCGCTCGCCACGAGCGTTCTTTTCCTCATTCCCGGTGTGCCGCTCATCAACGGTGTGATCGACATCGTCGAGGGGCACGTGCTGAACGGCATTGCCCGCCTCACTTCGGCCCTGATGCTGATTATCTGCATCGCCATCGGACTGTCGTGTACGCTGATGATCGTTAAAAACGGATTGCTATGATGCTGCCTGAAATTCTTTCCGACGGATTCTTCGCCGCCGTTGCGGCCATCGGTTTCGGGGCCATCTCCGATCCTCCGATGCGGGCGTTCCCGGTCATCGCCCTGCTGGCCGCCGTGGGCCACGCCCTGCGCTTCGTGCTGATGCAGGGCGGGATGGATATTGCCTCGGCATCGCTCTGCGCCTCGGTCGTGATCGGCGTGGGCAGCCTTCTGCTGGGCGGCCGCATCCGTTGTCCGATGACCGTGCTGTTCATTCCGGCGCTGCTCCCGATGATCCCGGGCATGTATGCCTACAAGACGGTTTTTGCAATGATTATGTTCATGCAGCATTTGGGCGATGCGGCGGCCAGCGGCTTGTATTTGCAGGAAATTCTGCGCAACGGCTTCGTGACTTTCTGTGTGATCTTCATGCTGGCGGCAGGCGCCGCGGCTCCGATCTTCCTGTTTAACAAGCGCGCCCATTCGTTGACGCGCAACAAAAAACACATCTCCGAATAATGGATATTCTCCGGCGGACTCAATTCCCACGGCGGCGTCAGGCCTGACCTGCGGGTGATGAATTTCCTGTTGGCGGCGATGTGTGCCGTTTTCGGGGCTTTCTTTTCCGTCATCCTCTGGCGGCAGTTTGCCGGAAGCCGCTACGGTTGCAAAAAAATCCCTCCCGAATCGTTCGGGAGGGATTTTTGTCGGAATATGTCGGTCTACTTGGCGTAGGACACGGCGCGGGTTTCGCGGATAACGGTGATCTTCACCTGGCCCGGGTACGTCATTTCGTCCTGGATCTTCTTGGCGATATCGTGCGACAGTCCTTCCGACTCCTGGTCCGAGAGCTTGTCGGCTCCGACGATCACGCGCAGTTCGCGTCCGGCCTGAATGGCGTAGGTCTTCACCACGCCGGGGTACGATAGGGCGATGTCCTCCATCTCCTTCAGACGTTTGATGTAACTCTCGACCACCTCGCGGCGTGCTCCGGGACGTGCGCCCGAAATGGCGTCGCAGACCTGGATGATCGGAGAGATGATCGAGGTCATCTCCACCTCGTCGTGATGGGCGCCGATGGCGTTGCAAACCTCGGGTTTCTCCTTGAACTTCTCGGCGAGCTTCATGCCGATGATTGCGTGCGGCAGTTCCGGTTCGTCGTCGGGCACCTTGCCGATGTCGTGCAACAGGCCTGCGCGGCGGGCAGTCTTGGGATTGAGGCCCAGCTCGGCGGCCATGATGCCTGCGAGATTGGCCGTTTCACGGGCGTGCTGCAGCAGGTTTTGGCCGTAGGACGAACGGTATTTCATCTTGCCGATCATGCGGATCAGCTCGGGGTGCAGACCGTGGATGCCCAGGTCGATCGTGGTGCGTTTGCCCACCTCGACGATCTCCTCCTCGATCTGTTTCTGGACTTTGGCCACCACCTCCTCGATGCGGGCGGGGTGGATGCGGCCGTCGGTGACCAACTGATGCAGGGCCAGACGCGCGATCTCGCGGCGCACGGGGTCGAAGCCCGAAAGGATGATCGCCTCGGGGGTGTCGTCGACGATGATCTCGATGCCCGTTGCGGCCTCCAGGGCGCGGATGTTACGGCCTTCGCGGCCGATGATGCGGCCCTTGACTTCGTCGCTCTCGATGTTGAAGACCGTCACGGCGTTCTCGATGGCCGTCTCGGTCGCTACACGCTGGATCGACGCGACGATGATGCGCTTGGCCTCCTTCGTGGCGGTCAGCTTGGCCTCCTCGACGGTCTCGTTGATGTAGGCGGCGGCTTCGGTCTTGGCCTCGGCCTTCATGTTCTCGATCAGGATGTTCTTGGCGTCTTCCGAACTCATGCCCGAAATCTGCTCCAGGCGGGCGTTCTGTTCGCGCTGCATCTGGTCGACCTCCTCTTTCTTGTGTTCGAGGATTTGCAGCTGGTTCTGCATCTGCTCCTTCAGCCGGTCGTTGTCGCGGAGCTTGTTCTCCAGTTCGCGCTGCTGATTCTGCAGGTTTTGCTCGATCTGCTTGGCGCGCTGTTCGCTCTGGGCGATCTTCTGGTTGCGTTCGTTGACCTGACGGTCGTATTCGCTCTTGAGCTGTATGAACTTCTCTTTCGCCTGGAGGATACGCTCCTTCTTGATCATCTCTCCTTCGGCCTCGGCCTCCTTCACGGCGGCTTCGCGGCGCTTGCGGATCGACGTTTTGACCACGAGGTTGGTGACAACCGCGTAGACTGCAACGGCGACCACTGCAGAGATGCAGGCAGTCAAAATGATGGTATACATTGACTCTTACGTGTTTTTAGTTGTTATTATTAGGGTTTCTTGTATAGTCATAAAAAAAACCGCATAGGATTCCTTAGTCTCGTTTGACGAATCTGCCGATCAGTCATGTGTGGGGGCTCCGACAATCGCAATCTTCCAACGGTACGCCGTAACGTACTCCCCCGAAGGGTGGTAAGGCCTGATTTTGAAGCGTCTTGAGTTGCCCCAATGTAATAAATGTTCAGTTTCGCAAAGCTTTAAGGAATCTATGCGGGTAGATTCTTGTATGTAAAAGAACGTTTTTCGTCGGATGCATATTGTCCGCGGGCGGCTCTCGCCTCTGTGCGCTGCGCCCCGGGCGTTACTTCTTCGGGTCGTTGAGATATGCATCTATTTCCGTGCCGATTTTTTCCAGCTGCCGGAGATCTTCGTTGTCCACCTCACGGCTCTGGCGCATTCCGACGTTCGCAATGGCGAATTTCAGTGCGGTCATCGACAGGTAATCCTGGTCGTTCCAGTTTTTGATATTCTGTTGTTTTATCTGTGCGAGGTAATTGTTCACCTCCCGTTCGGCCAGCCGGTACACCTCCTCTTTTTCGCTCTCGATATTGAGTGAATAGCTTTTCCCCGCTATTTTGAGGGTTATCGACTGTTTTGCCATTTTTCGTTTCGTTTATTCTCCTGTCCTGTTCGTCCTGCCTCGGGGCGTCCTATTCTGCCTTCGGAACTGCCAACGGCTGCCCCAGCAACGCGATGCACTTGTCCACCTCCCGCATAAGACGGTTGACGCGAGCCCGCGCTTTTTCCCGGTTCCGGCTCTCTCCCGCAAGGCCCTCGGTCAGCTGCATGCGCGCCAATTCGGCGTCCAGCTCCCGGACACGCTCTTCCAGCGTGCGTTTTTCCGAGCGGAGCGTGTCCCGCTGTGCCGTCAGCTCCGAGCAGAGTTCCGACAGCCGTTTGTGGTCGTCGATAAGCTGCTTTACGCGGGCTTCGAGATTTGTTATCACGCTTTTGTCGGCCATGGTCTTGGGTAAAGGTCCCGGTTTATTTTTCAAAGGTAGGAAAAAAACCGGACGATTCCAAAACGGAACTGCGTGCGGTCCGGCAAAACTTTCCGACCTGCTGAAAGTGTCGTTACGACACCAAAGATACGAAAAAGAACGATAATTTACAAATATTATTTTTCGCGGACTTTTCCGTATAGATCGTAATCCGCAGCCGAGGTGACGGTCACCTCGTAGAAATGGCCGCGCAGGAGCCGCTTCCCGCCGACGGGTATCAGGATCTCCTGGTCCACCTCCGGAGAGTCGTACTGCGTGCGGCCTACGTAGAAGTCGCCCTGGCGCGAGTCGATGATGACCCGCTCGGTGCTCCCCACGCGGCGGCGGTTGTTTTCGAGCGAAATCTCGTTCTGCAAAGCCATGATGCGCTCCACGCGCTCCTGCTTCACGGTCTCCGGCACGTCGTCGCGGAGCTTTTCGGCCGAATAAGTCCCCTCCTCCTCGGAGTAGGCGAAGACCCCGAGCCGTTCGAAACGTACCTCCCGCACGAACTCCAGAAGTTCCTCGAAATCGGCCTCCGTTTCGCCCGGATAGCCTACGAGCAGCGTCGTGCGCAGCGCGAGGTCCGGAATGGCCGTGCGCAGGCGGCGGATCAGCTCCATCGCCTCGGCCTTGGTGTGGCGGCGGTGCATGGCCGCGAGCTGGGCGTCGGAGATGTGTTGGAAAGGAATGTCGAGGTATTTGCAGATTTTCGGCTCCGCGGCCATCACCTCGATCACCTCCTCGGGGAACCCCGTGGGGTAGGCGTAGTGGAGCCGGAGCCATTCGATGCCGTCGATGCGGCACAGGCGGCGCAACAGCTCGGCCAGCATCCGCCGGCCGTAGAGGTCGATGCCGTAATAGGTCGTGTCCTGCGCGATGACCATCACTTCCCGGACGCCCTGCGCGGCGAGTTTGCGGGCCTCCTCCTCCAGCACCTCCATCGGAACGGAGACGTGTGCGCCGCGGATGAGCGGAATGGCGCAGTAGCCGCATTTCCAGTTGCAGCCCTCCGAGATTTTCAGGTAGGCGTAGTGCCTGGGGGTGGTCAGCCGGCGTTCGGTGGCCAGCGCGGGGTCCTCCGAAGCCCCCAGTGCGCGGACGATGCCGTCCCACGTGCGGGCGCCGAAATATTCGTCCACCTCGGGGATTTCGGCCCGCAGTTCGTCGGCGTAGCGCTCCGAAAGGCACCCCACGACGAACAGCCGCTCGATTTTCCCGGCCTGCTTGGCCGCCGCCGCGCGCAGGATCATGTCCACCGACTCCTGTTTGGCGTCGCCGATGAATCCGCAGGTGTTGATTACCACCACCTTGGCGTCGGTGCGGTCGCTGTCGAAGACGACTTCGTACCCGGCGGCCGCGAGCCGCGCCATCAGGTGCTCCGAATCGACGGTGTTCTTCGAACAGCCGAGCGTGATGACGTTAATTTTTTTCATCGCCGAACAGTGCGTTGACGAACTCCCGGCGGTCGAAGATGCGCAGCTGGTCGATGCCTTCGCCGATGCCGATGTAGCGGACCGGAATGTGGAACTGGTCGCTGATGCCGATTACCACGCCGCCTTTGGCCGTGCCGTCCAGCTTGGTGATGGTGAGCGACGTGACCTGCGTGGCCTGCGTGAACTGCTTCGCCTGTTCGAAGGCGTTCTGTCCCGTCGAGCCGTCCAGCACGAGCATCACTTCGTGCGGTGCTCCGGGAATGACCTTGGCCATGACGTTGCGGATCTTCGTCAGTTCGTTCATCAGGTTGATTTTGTTGTGCAGACGCCCGGCGGTGTCGATCAGCACCACGTCGGCGCCGTTGGACTTGGCCGAGGTGAGCGTGTCGAAAGCCACCGACGCGGGGTCGGAACCCATCTGCTGACGGATCATCGTTGCCCCGGCGCGGTCGGCCCACACCTGCAACTGGTCGATGGCCGCGGCGCGGAACGTGTCCGCTGCGCCGATCCAGACCTTGCGGCCCGCCTTGGTGAGCTGTGCGGCCAGTTTGCCGATGGTGGTGGTCTTGCCGGCGCCGTTGACGCCCACGACCATCACCACGTAGGGCTGGCCTTCGGTGGCGTCGAGTCCGAAGTGCTCCGACGAGCCGTGCGCATCTTCCATCAGGGCGGTGATCTCCTCGCGCAGGATCGACTGCAATTCCGAGGCGTTCATGTACTTGTCCCTGGCGACGCGCTCCTCGATGCGGCGGATGATCTTCACGGTGGTCTCCACGCCCACGTCCGACGAGATGAGCACCTCCTCGAGGTCGTCCAGCACGTCGGCGTCGACCGTCGAACGGCCCGCCACGGCGCGCGCCAGTTTCGAGAAGAGTCCCGTTTTGGTCTTTTCCAGCCCGGCGCTGAGTTCCTCCTGCTGTTTGCGCGCCTGCTCCTCGGAGGGCGGCGTATTCTGTTTCTTTTTGAAAATATCGAAAAATGCCATGTCTTTGGGATTAATCCTTTGCAAAGATATGAATAAGCGAGGGCAATGTCAAATTTTTATTTGAACATTGCCGAGCGGGAGTATCTAAGGCGCAGCCAAAGGTACGAAAAAGTCGGAAAGTTTCGCTGAATCGAGCGGTCCGACAGAATTTTCCGCTTATCTAAAAGTGCCGTTACGGCACCGACACCAAAGGTAAATAAGAATATTTGAAAAAAAACGTTATATTTGCCTAACATATATCTGTCCGACATGATGAAAAGAACCATTCTGCTGCTGTTTGCGGCGCTGTTCGGTGTTCTGACCGCCGCCGCGCAAGACCTGATCGTAAAGACCGACGCCACGAAGATCGAGGCTAAAGTGATCGAAATCACGACCGAGGCGGTGCGCTACAAGCGTTTCTCGAACCCCGACGGCCCGACCTACGTGCTGCCCGTTAAGGACATCCACTATATCCAGTACGCCAACGGCGAAAAGGAGTATTACACCAAGACCATCCCCGCGACGCCGCTGATCCCGGCCGCTCCGGCAGAACCGGTGCAATCCGCTCCGGCCGTGACGCCGGCCGCCGAACCTGCGCCGCAGACTCCGGCCGGGCGTTACGTGCTCAAACAGTACGAGATCGGCGAATTGTATGACCAGAACGGCGTCCGGGGCGTGATCTGCCAGCTTTCGGACGACGGCATGCACGGGCTGGTGGTGTCGCTCGACGAGATCTACCTCCATTGGAGCGAGTTCCGCAAGCCCGACCTGCGTGTGGTCGGCGCCGACAGTCGGACCGACGGTGAGGAGAACATGGCGAAAGTGGCGCAGTACATCGCTGCCAACAACCTCTCGTGGGCCGATTTCCCGGCGTTCGAATGGTGCCGGAACAAGGGCGAGGGGTGGTACCTGCCTGCCATCGACGAGATGCTGACCATCGGCCACAACTACAACGGCGGAACGCGCGTGCAGAACAACCGCCAGGCGCGCAACAAGTTCAACGATGCGCTCAAAGATGCCGGCGGCAAGCGCATGGACCGGCTGGTCTACTATTTCACCTCGACCGAAATGGACGAGAAGAACGCCTATACGACCCACATGGGGATCGAACCTCCTTATGTGATCGAGATTCCGAAATACAACAAGTTCCTCGTGCGCGCCGTGCATAAGTTCTGACGCCGGGCCCACGGACGAAAAACGCGGTGCACTCCTTTCGGGGTGCACCGCGTTTGTTTGCGGTTGGCGCATCAGAGACTTTCGATCAACTTCTGCAGTTTGGGGATAATCACGCTCCAGTCGTAATGTTCACGCACGTACACCGGGCCTTTTTCGCCCATCGTGCGGCGCAGTTCCGGATCGGAGAGCAGGCGGTGGAGTTTGTGGCGGAAATCCCGGCTGCTGTTGTACCAGAACGCCGCTCCGCTCGATTTGCAGTGGTCCTTCATCACGCGGCTGCGGCCGTTGACCAGCAGCGGCACGCGGTTCTGCATGGCTTCGAGCATCAGCAGCGAGAGGCTCTCCATGCGCGACGGGTTGACTATCACCGTGGCGTGGCGGATGATGGCGCTCTTCTCCTCGTCGGAGACGAATCCTGTGAAGATGATGTCGGGGGAGTCCGAGCGTTTGATGTCGAGCTCCGTGCCGCCCACCATCACCAGTTTGACCTCGCCGCCGTGCTTCTTCTTGTAGCGCAGGAAGTCGGGAATCACCTTGGTGGTCTTCGACGGCGTGATGCGCCCCAGGTAGAGCACGTACTGGTCGGGCAGTCCGTATTTGGCCTTGACCTCTCCCCAATCCGCTGCCGGGGCCTCTTCGATGCCGCATCCTACCAGACTGTTCGGAGCCAGCGAAGCGCCGAATGCCCGGCTGCAGAGCCGCCGTTCGGCCGCGGTGTTGAAGGCGATGTGTCTGACGCGGGTGAACATCGGTGCGTTGATGCTGAAATAGAGCGGCTTGTCGGGGTGCACCAGCGGGATGAGGATCGTCTTTTCGGGGACGATCGTGCTGCCCAGCACCGGCTGGCTGAAGTAGAAATTCATGAAAAGGAAGGCCGCATATTCCTCCTTGTGCTGCTCGATGAACTCCAGCATTTGGGGCGTATGGTCCTCCTGCGACTCGTAGTACCGTTTTTCGGCTTCGAGGCTCATGGTCCATTCGGGATGCAGCGAGGAGATCAGGCGCAGCAGCCCCATCCTTGCCAGTTGCAGACGGATGCGGCGGGCCGTTTTGCACTTTTTGCGGTAGGCTCCGTGATGCTCTCCGTCGATGGGTGCGGGTTTGAACCGGCGGACCGTGACGCCGTTGACGGTGCTGACCCCTTCGGGGTAGTCGCTGGCAGGGTCGCGGAAAACCCTGGTCGTTGTGGTAAGTACTTCCACGTCGTAGTAGGGGCGCAACCGTTCAGCCAGCATGCGGCAATGGACTTCTGCGCCGCCGTTGACCTCGACTCCGTAGCGGATGATGATGAATGCTATTTTCTTCATGAAACACGTCGTAATCTCCCGGACGGGACCGACCGGATCGGGCCGTCTGGAATTTTCCGGATAAAAGTAACAAAAATATTTTATATCGCGGTGCTTTCCGGTCCCTAAAAACACAAAGGGCATCCCGAAAGATGCCCTTTGTATTTAAGAGTGTGACTCTTAAAATACTATTTCTTCTCGTCGAAGAACTCTTTGATCTGGTCGTTGGGAACGATGCTCTCTTTGAACATGTATGCTCCGGTCTTGTCCGACTTGACCATCTTGATGCACTTGGTGAACTGCTTACCCGTGCCGGTTTTCAGTGTTGCGACTACTTTCTTTGCCATAAAGCTCTCTTAACTATTTGATTTCACGGTGAACGGTGACACGCTTGAGGAACGGATTGTACTTCTTGCGCTCCAGACGGTCGGGGGTGTTTTTCTTGTTCTTGGTGGTGATGTAACGGGACATTCCCGCAACGCCGCTCTCTCTTTGTTCGGTGCACTCGAGGATGACCTGAACTCTGTTGCCTTTCTTTGCCATTGGTTACTCGTTGTTTTTAGTACACGCTTTTGGGTGCGACAGCCTCGCGCAGGGCGACTGCAAGACCCTTCTTGTTAATTGTTTTCATGCCGGCAGCCGTTACCTTCAGGGTAATCCAGCGGCCCTCCTGTTCCGACCAGAAGCGCTTGGTTTTCAGATTGGGACTGAATTTGCGCTTGGTCTTGTGGTGCGAGTGCGAGACGTTGTTGCCCACGATCGCTACCTTGCCTGTGATTTCGCAAACTTTCATTGTTTGATAAATTTTTGGTTAAAACCCGATTAAGGGAGTGCAAATATACAACCTTTTCGTCAAATACCAATAATCCCCGGCTTTTTTTATTCGGTGGGGATCGTCAGCAGGAACCGCGCGCCCCGGGTGAAGTCCGGGTCGAGGCGCACGTCGCCGCCGAGCGTGCGGGCGATCAGGCGGCAGACGGCCAGTCCGAGCCCGAGGCCCTGGTTGAACGAGTCGAGTTTGACGAAGCGTTCGAAGATGTGTTCGCGCTCCCCTTCGGGCACGCCGGGGCCTGCGTCCTCGACCGCGAAGGTGATGCTGCGCCCGTCCTCCGAGAGTGAATAGGAGAGCCCGACGCCTTGTTTGGGGTCGGTGAACCGCACGGCGTTGCGCAGCAGTTCGGTGAGCGCCTTGCCCAGCAGCAGGCACGAGGTGCGGATGCGGGGCGACCGGCCCTCCCCGTCGGAGGCGAAGCGGATTTCGGTGGCGAGCGGGGCGTGCTTCGACAGTTCGTCGATGCACCTGCGGCAGCAGGTGTCGACCTCCATCGCGGCGCGCGACGGCGGCGCCTCGGAGGATTCGATGTCGGCGATGTAGAGCACGTCGTCGATGAGTTTCTGCAGGTAGCCGCTGTTCTCGCGGATGATGTCGATGTAGGAACTGCGCTCGGGTTCGTCGTCCGGGGTTGTCGAGGCCAGTTCGGCGAATCCCACGATGGCGTTCAGCGGGGTGTTGATCTCGTGGGTGATGTTGCGGATGAAGACGCCCTTCATGCGGCTGCTCTCCTCGGCTGCCCGTTTGGCGCGTGCCAGCCCGCGGTTCAGCCGGGTCAGGATGACGATGAACGCCGTTGCCAGCAGCAGGATCACACCCAGTCCGGTTTCGAACAGCCGGGCGCGGCGCAGCCGTTCGGCCTGCGCCTGCTGCCGGGCTTCGACCTTCTCGCGGTCGTGCCGTTCGACATCGAACAGTGTGGCGAATTCGTTCAGCATCTCCTGGTTGTCGCTCTCGTATTTCTGCCGGGCCAGTGCCGCCTGCCGCGAAAGGTCCTCGGCGGCGGCTTTGTAGCTGCCCGTTTCGTAGAGGAGCGAGGCGCGGCTCGCCAGCATCGGAATATAAAAATAGTGCGACGAACCGAGGCTGTCCTTGGTCATTTCGTAGTTTGCCAACTGCTTGTTGACGATCTCCAACGCCTTCTGGAAGTTGCGCGTACCCTTGTAAATCGTCAGTTCGATCTCCTCGATCTTGTTTTCGGAGGCATACCCGCCGCTTTTTTCCCGGATCTCGCGCACCTGCTCTTCGGCGCTCTCGAAATCGCCCTGCATGGCCGCGAGGTTGGCCCGGGAGATCCGGGTGCGCCAGATATGTTCGGGGAGCAGGATGCGCTTCTCGGACATCCGGAGCGCCTCTTCGGCCTTGTCGTACTTCTGTTGCAGGGTGTACAGTTCGGCGAGCTGGAGGTACAGATAGGAGGCGTCCACCTCCTTCAGGTTGTTCCGCTCGACCATCCCGATGCTTTTGGCGTAGGATTCGATGGCCGTGTCATAGAGGGATTTGGTGCGGTAAATGTGCCCCAGCTGTTTGTAGGCTTCGGCGATCGCGGGCTTGTAGTCGTCGCGGATGGCCTGGTCGCGGAAGCGCTCCAGTTCATATTGCGCGAGGGTGTATTTGCTGTATTTGCTGTAATAGGTAATCAGCCGCGTCCAGACGAAGTAGTAGTGTGTGAGCTGGTCGTGTTCGCGGGTGAACTGCTGGGTGCGCGCCACCCAGACTTTGAGCGAGTCTAAATTGCCCGTGTAGTAGTAATAGTCGGTTTTCAGGCAGAGCGCCACCGACTGCATGCGGGGATTTTGCCGCTCGCCGGCCAGCCGGAACATGGTGTCGGCTTTGAGCAGCATTTCGGGGTCCTGCTTGTGGCGGTTGCACCAGCGATAATAGGCGACGAGCGTCGTGTCGAGGCCGTCGGCGGCGGATTGCGCGGCGGCCGGCAATGCCGATGCAATCAGAATCGCCAGAAGCAGCAGGGCGTTTTTCATTACTTTTTGGGCTAAATAAGCACAAAAGTAGCGCAAATAACCGGGAAAAGCAAATGAAAAGCGGGTAAAATCGTTTTCTTGGGGGTGCTATTTGGTTCTGTTTCCGGCTGTCAACTCCTCTTCGAGAAGCTCGATTGCGGCCGAGCCGGCTTCGCGGATGACCCGGTTGCGGTTGCCTTTGATGTGGACGAGCCGGGTAAGGGTGCGTTCGGGCGAGCTGACGGCGATCCATACCGTGCCGACCGGGATCTCGGGCGTGCCGCCCGAAGGACCGGCCATTCCGGTGGTGGCGATGGCGTAATGGGTGTCGGCGGCACGGCGCGCTCCCTCGGCCATCTGGCGCACGACCTGTTCGCTCACCACGCCGTAGCGGGCGATGGTGTCGGCCGAGACGTTCAGCAGCAGGCTCTTGGTCTGGTTCCAGTAGGCGACTGCGCCGCCTTTGAAGTAGGCCGAGGCTCCCGGCATGGCCGTGAAGCGCGAGGCGATGGCGCCTCCCGTGCAGCTTTCGGCCACGGAGAGCGTCAGCATGCGGTCCATCAGCAGTTTGTGTACGCGTTTCTCGGGTTTCGATTCGCAGCAGGAGGTTGTCAGCGCGAGTGCGGCCAGCAGCGCGAGGATTTTATTCATGGTCGGTTTTGTTATTTTCCGTTGAGGCAGTCGCGCAGCAGGCTGATGGCAAAGGCGCTGGCGCGGTCGATGATCTGTCCGCGGTCGGTTCCGCACTGTTTGAGGAGGACGACCGTGCGTTCGGGCGAGCTGACGGCGATCCAGACCGTGCCGACGGGTTTCTCCGCCGAGCCGCCCGCGGGGCCGGCGATTCCGGTGGTGGCCACGCCGTAATCGGCGCCTGCCGTGCGGCGTGCCCCTTCGGCCATCTGGCGGGCGACCTGTTCGCTCACGGCGCCGTAACGGGCTATGTCGGCAGGGTTCACGCCCAATAGGTTCACCTTGGATTCGTTGCTGTACGACACCACGCCGCAGCGGAAATAGGCCGACGCTCCGGGCATGGCTGTGAAACGCGAGGCGATGACGCCTCCCGTGCAGCTCTCGGCTGTGGCCAGGGTCAGCCCGCGCTCGGTGAGTATCTTGTGCACCAACTCCTGCATCGTCGCGGTCTCGAACCCGATGATGTTGTGGGGAATGATCATGCGCAGGGCCTCGAACTGTCGGTCGATCTCGCGGGCGACGCTCTCTCCCTCGACCTCGTAGGCTGACAGGCGCAGCCGCACGGCGCCCGGATTGGGCAGATAGGCCAGCTTCAGGTACGGCGGCAGGGCGTTCTCCCACGCCTCGATCCGTTTGGCCAGCATCGACTCGGGGAGCCCGGCGGTTATCATCGTGCGGTGGACGATCTGTCGCAGGGCGAAATGGGCTTTCAGCCGCGGCATCACCTCGTCCTGCATCAGGTGCTCCATCTCGAACGGCACGCCCGGCAGCGACACCACGACGTGCCCGTCGCGTTCGAACCACATGCCCGGGGCCGTGCCGTGGGCGTTGAACAGCACCGTGCAGCATGCGGGGACCATCGCCTGCGAGCGGTTCAGCTCGTTGAACTCGATGCCCCGTTCCGCGAGCATTCGCTCCACGTGGTCAGAGACCCGTTGGTCGCAGCGCATCTCGCTGCGGAACATCTCCGCGAGGGTCTTCTTGGTGATGTCGTCCTTCGTGGGGCCGAGGCCGCCGGTGACGACGGTGACCTCCGAAGCCGACAGGGTCCGTTCGACGGCTTCGACGATCTGCGCGCGGTCGTCGCCGATCGAGAGCTTCTCGCGGACCACGATGCCCGCGGCGTTGAGGTGTTTGGCAATGGATACCGAATTGGTGTCCACGATCTGGCCGATGAGTATTTCGTCGCCGATGGTGATGATGGTTGCCTTCATGGCTGACTATGCGTTAGGTGCGGAATCCTGGGGTTTTCCGGAAGTCTCCCCGGCGTCGGATGCGACTTCGGGCGCGGTCCGGGTCGCCTTGCGTTCGGCGTCGGCGATCAGCGCGCGGCATACGTCCCGCACCAGTCCCGGACCCTCGTAGATGTATCCCGTGTAGAGCTGCACGAGGTCGGCTCCGGCGTCGAGCATCGCCCGTACGTCGTCGGCCGACATCAGGCCGCCCACGCCGATGATGGGGTAGGTGCCGCCCGAGCGGGTGTGGATGCGGCGCACGATCTCCACGGCGCGGCCCGTAAGGGGTGCACCGCTCAGGCGGCCGCTGCCGATCTTCTCGAGCGCTGTACGGCTGGTTTTCAGCCCTTCGCGGCCGTGCGAGCCGTTGGTGGCGACGATGCCGTCGAGCGGCGTCTCCATCAGTACGTCGGTGATCCGGTCGATCACCTCGTCCGTCATGTCGGGCGAGATTTTGAGCATGACCGGCCGGTACTGGTTCTGCCCGCGGCGGAAGTCGAACAGCGGGTTGAGTATCTGGAGGATATGTTCGCGCGTGTGCGTCGTGCCCTCGCGGCAGGAGTTGTCGCAGCTGATATTCACGGTGAAATAGTCCGCATACTGGTAGAGGTTGCGGAAGAGTTTCAGGTAGTCGGCCGGGGCGTTTTCGGCCGGGGTCGAGGTGTTCCTGCCGATGTTGCATCCCACGATCACCCCGCCGTGCGGACGCCGCAGGTGGCGGATGGCGGTTTCGAGGCCGCGGTTCGAAAGTCCGATGCGGTTGATGATGGCGTTGTCTTTCGGGAGCCGGAAGACCCTCGGACGGGGGTTGCCCGCCTGGGGCCGGGGCGTGACGGTGCCCACCTCGATGAACCCGAATCCCAGTGCGGCCAGTTCGCGGAACGCTTCGCCGTTACGGTCGAATCCTGCGGCGAGCCCGACCGGATTGGCGAACCGCATGCCGAACACTTCGCGCTCGAGCGCCGGGTGCTCCACGGCGTAGCATTTGCGCAGGAGCCAGCGGCCTCCGGGAATCAGTCCGAAGATGCGCAGCATCAGCAGAACGACGTGATGGGCCCGCTCGATGTTGAGCGAGAAGAGCAGGGGTTTTATGATCCTTTGGTACATTTCGGAGGCAAAGGTAGTAAAATTTGACTAACGATGTACAACTTCAGCCGTTATGTGGCGGGGCGCAGAACTGGGCCGGAATCCCCGTGACTTACTGTCGTCCCTAAAACCCGCCTTTTAGGCGGGAGCACGGAACTGGCCTGGAATCTCCGTGACTTTCCGCCGCCCTTAAAACCCGCCTCTTAGGCGGGAGCGCGGAACCGGACTGGAATCCCGGTGACTTCCCGCCGCCCCTAAAACCCGCCTCTTAGGCGGGAGCGCGGAACCGGACTGGAATCCCGGTGACTTCCCGCCGCCCCTAAAACCCGCCTCTTAGGTGGGAGCGCAGAACTGGCCTGGAATCCTGGAGGCTTTCCGCCGCCCCTAAATCCGGTCTCTTAGACCGGGGGTTAGAAATATTCGCGGCGGTAGGCGTAACGGTCGCGCAGGGATTCGAAATCGCCGGGGCGCTCTTTCAGACGGCGGCTTTCGGCTTCGATGTCGTAGACACGGCCGATGGTGGTGCAAAGCTCCTGCCACGCGATCGGCCGGGGAACCGAGGGCGACGCCTCGGGCGGATACCACCCTTCGAGCGGCAGTCCGAAACAACGTGCCAGCGCGGCCACGGACATCGCTGTGGCGTTGGCCTTGCCCTGCTCGGAGTAACCCGCGATGTGGGGCGTCGCCAGCAGGGCCTTTTCCAGCAGTTGCGGGTTGAGGTTCGGCTCGTGCTCCCAGACGTCGAGCACCCAGCGGAGGCCGCTCCGGAGCAGGGCGTCGCCGTCGACCACCTCCCCGCGTGAGGAATTTATGAGGATGGCTCCGGGTTTCATCTGCCGGAACAGCCTTTCGTCGGCCATGCGGCGCGTCGTGTCGTCGAGCGGGGTGTGGAACGTGAGGATGTCGGCCTCGCGGGCCACCTCCTCCAGCGGCAGGAATCCGCACCGCTCCCGTTCTTCACGCGGCGGGTCGCAGCAGAGGACGCGAAACCCCCACGCCTCGGCATAGGCTTTGACGAGCGATCCGACGTGCCCCACGCCGACGATGCCCAGCGTCCGCGCTGCGGGCTGCCAGCCCTGTGTGCGGGAGAGATGGGCCAGCACGGCGGCGACCCATTGCAGTACGCCCCGGGCATTGCACCCTGCGGCCGTCGTGACCGTGATGCCGTGCGTCGCGCACCACGCCGTGTCGATGTGGTCGAATCCGATGGTCGCCGTGGCGACGAGGCGCACCCGCGAACCGGCGAGCAGCGCTGCGTCGCACCGGGTGCGGGTGCGGGTCAGGAGTGCGTCGGCGTCGCGGACGTCGGCGGCCGAAATCGCCTTTCCGGGGAGGTAACGCACCTCGGCGAAAGGCTCCAGGACACCCTTCAGAAAGGGGATGGCGCTGTCGGCTATGATTTTCATGGTATTGGTGCTTTTTTCGTTTCTTGTCGTCTTTAGGTAGACAAATATAAGGTAAAAAATAAAAAATGAATACCTTTGATGTCGTAATGACACTTTTTATCCGTCGGAAGGTTTTGCCGGGGCGCACGCAATTCGGTTTTGAATCCATCCGGCTTTTTTCGTATCTTTGACTTCGTCGAAGATACTCCCGCTCGGCAAAATACAAGTAAACTTGCTTTTGCTCTCGCTTATTCGTATCTTTGTAGTTTATAAAGAACGTTATGGAACAGAAACCTTTCGATCCGGATGGAGTCGGCGTGGACAACGGAACCTATTTCGGGCTTCCGTTCGATCCCGAAACGGCGGAACTGGTGCTGATCTCGGCACCGTGGGACGTGACGGTCTCCTACGGGGCCGGTGCGGCCTATGCCCCCGATGCCGTTATCGAAGCCTCTACGCAGCTCGATTTCTACGATCCGCTGGCCCCCGGGGCCTGGCGCCGCGGCATCGCTACGGCCGATGTGGACTATTCGCTGCAGGAGACCTCGCAGCGGTTGCGTGTCGACGCCTCGCGGGTGATCGACCACCTCGAAGGAGGCGGATGTCTCGAGGACGACTATGTCGTGCGCAAGGTCCGCCGCGTGAACGAGGGCTGTGTGGCCATGAACGCCAATATCGAGACACAGGCCGCCCGCTGGCTCGACGCGGGCAAGGTCGTGGGACTCGTCGGCGGCGATCATTCGACGCCCTACGGGCTGATCCGGGCGCTGGGGGCTCGTCACGCGGCTTTCGGCATCCTGCACATCGACGCCCACTGCGACCTGCGCGACGCTTACGAGGGTTTCGAATTTTCCCACGCGTCGATCATGTTCAACGTCCTGCGCGACGTGCCGCAGGTCAGCCGGATCGCCCAGGTCGCCGTGCGCGATTTCAGCGAGGCGGAGGCTGCGCTGGCCGCTTCGTCGGAGCGGATCGCCACATTCGACGACCTAACGCTCGCCGCCGCGGAGTTCCGCGGCGAAACGTGGGACGCCCAGTGCCGCCGTATCGTCGACTCGCTGCCCGCGGAGGTCTATGTGAGCTTCGATATCGACGGACTCTCCTTCGACAACTGCCCCCATACGGGTACGCCCGTCTGCGGAGGACTCTCTTTCAACAAGGCCGTCTACCTCGTCGACACGCTGGTCCGCTCGGGCCGCCGCATCATCGGATTCGATGTGGTGGAGGTCTGCCCCGCGTCCGACGACCGGATCGACGCCATCACCGGGGCCCGCATCCTGTGGAAACTCTGCGGGCAGACGCTCAAATCGAACGAAAAACCAAATAACGAATAAATGCGACTGTTTTCAATGTACCGCTGGGTACGCCAGCGACACATGATGGGGCTTCGTGGCCGTAATTTCCTGGAAGCTCCGTGGGCAGGAGGCGTGGTGCTGCTCGTATGCGTGATTTTCGCCATGCTGCTGGCCAACCTGCCCGCCACCAAGGTCTATTACCACCACCTGCTCGAGACCGACCTCTCGCTGATGGTCCGCTCTCCGGACGGGCTGATCGACTGGATTTTCCCGCGGGGCATGACCGTCGAGAAGTTCATCAACGACGGCCTGATGGTGATTTTCTTCTTCGCAGTGGGGCTCGAGATCAAACGCGAGATCGTCTGCGGACAGCTATCGTCCGTTCGCCGGGCGATTCTTCCGGTGCTGGCCGCCGCAGGAGGCATGCTGGCTCCGGCCATCATCTTCACGTTCTTCAACCACGGCACGGCAGCCGCCAACGGCTGGGGAATCCCTACTGCCACGGACATCGCCTTCGCCATCGGCATCCTCTCGATGCTGGGCAACCGCGTTCCCGTATCGCTCAAAATCTTCCTCACGGCGCTGGCCATTGCCGACGATCTGGGGGCCATTCTGGTCATCGCGCTCTTCTACGGCGGAAAGGTCCAGATCGGCTGCCTGCTGGTGGCGCTGGTCATCATGCTCGGGGTCTATTTCATGAAGCAGATGGGCGAGAAGCGGATGTTCTTTTACCTGGTCCCGGCCTTCGTGGTGTGGGGACTGTTCTATTACTCGGGGGTGCATTCGACCATCTCGGGTGTGGCGATGGCCCTGCTGATCCCGATGGAGCCCCGTTACAGCAAGGAGTATTTCGCCCATAAGATGCGCTGGCTCAAAGGGCTGATGCTCTCGGCCGCCACCCACGAGGATTTCCCCAACGAGGAGCAGCGCTTCTACCTGCGCCGCATGCACGACCTGTCGGCCAATTCGGTGGGGATGAGCTATCGGCTGGAGCATGGTCTGGCGCCTTATGTGACGTTCCTTATCATGCCGGTTTTCGCGCTGGCCAATGCCGGCGTCGAGATCACTTCGCTCGAATACCTCAATATCTTCCACTATTCGCCCGAGATCGGGTCGGTCGGCATGGGCGTCTTCTTCGGACTGGTCGTCGGCAAGCCGCTGGGCATATTTCTTGCTTCGTGGGGAGCCGTGAAGTCCGGGCTCGCGGAGCTGCCCGAGGGGGCGACGTGGCGCATGTTGCTGGCCGTAGGCTGTCTGGGCGGTATCGGGTTCACGATGTCGCTGTTCGTCGACTCGCTGGCCTTCTCCGACTCCGACCTGATCGACCGCGGCAAAATCGCCATCCTGATGGGCTCGCTCGCCGCAGCGATCGTGGGATGCCTGCTGATTCTGGCCTTTTCGAAAAAAAGTACGAAACCATGAAAAAAATCCTGCTGATCCTCCCCGCCGTCGCTTTGCTGGCTGCGGCCTGCTCGAAAAAGTCGGGCGGGGGCGTGAAACTCAAGAACGACACCGACTCGGTGGCCTATGTTATCGGCATGAACGTCGGCATGAACCTGCTGCGGATGGATTCCACGATCAACGTGAACGCCGTCTGCGAGGGTATCCGCGACGCCGTGCGCCGGTCGACGAAACTCTCGGCAGCCGATGCCGAGACGTTCTACCTGCGCTATGTGAACTATGCGCTGCCCGAGAAAGCCCGTGCTTACGAGGAGCAGTTCCTCGTCGACATCGCCAAGTCGAACCGCTCGTATGCCCGCACTTCGTCGGGCGTGACCTATACGGTGACGGCCGTCGGCGATCAGGAACAGGTTCCCGCGTCGGACCGCGACAGCGTGGCCCTGCGGTGGGTGATCCGCACGGCCGACGGCAGCCAGGTCGCCTCCTCCTACGAGAAAGGCGACACGGTGCGTTCGCTGCTGCGCGATCTGCGGAAAGGCGTGCAGGAGAGCGTGAAGCTGATCGGCAAAGGCGGGCGGATCAACGCCTGGATGCCTTCGTCGGCAGCTTACGGTGCCGAGGGCGACAAGACGCTGGGCGTAGCTCCCAACGCGACGCTTTACTATGAAATCGAGCTCGTAGATGTCGATAAATACGCGAATCGGTCGCGGCGGAGATAATTTACGCCGATAAAGATGAGCGTTATACAATATTTTTATATCTTTGTCCGTGCGAATAAAAGCAAACTCAAAACATAGTTAAAACAACAATGAAAAAAATCTTTTTTGCTGCGGCACTCGCGGGTGCTGCGATGCTCGCCTCCTGCGGAGGTAACAAGAGCGGCGTGCAGATGGGTAGCCTTTCGGAATTCGACTCGCTGTCGTATTCGCTCGGCGCCAATATCGGCTACGGCATGAGCTATGAAATGAAGGATATTCCGTTTGATTTCAAAGCCGTGGACAAAGGTGTTAAGGAAGGTGCCCTGGGCAAGGCTACGCAAGAGCACGAGAAGTCGCTCGATATGCTGCGCGAGTACTTCATGTCGAAGCGCGGCGAGCGTGCGCAGGCTATCGCCGAGAAGCGTGCCGCTGCCGACAGCGCCCGTATGGCCGGCGGCGATTCGACCAAGGTCGAGTATCCCGCAGCCGATCCCGAGATGTTCGAGAGCGAGGAGGAGCGTGCCGAGATTTCCTACGCATTCGGTAACGATATCGGTTACAACGTCGCACAGAGCGGCATGCCCATCCAGCTGGTTTGGATCAGCGAGGCCATGCAGAACGTGCGTGACAACAACGCCAAGATGTCGGAAGACGAGGTGAACCAGTACTTGCAGTACTACTTCATGGTGAAGCGTCCGGCCGAGAACGCCGAGGCTTCGAAGGCATGGCTGGAGAAGATGGAGAAGAAGTCGGGCGTGAAGAAGACCGAGTCGGGCCTGCTCTATAAGGTTACCGCTGCCGGCGACGCCGCTGCGATGCCGAAGGATCCGCGCGACGTGGTGAAGGTTCACTACACGGGCCGCACCCGCGACGGCAAGGTATTCGATACTTCGAAGTTCGCCAACCGCTCGAAGGAGCAGCAGGAGATGATTAAGAAACAGCGTCCCGACGATTTCGACAAGGACGAGCCCGTCGAGTTCCCGCTCAACCGTGTGATTCCCGGCTGGACCGAGGGTCTGCAGCTGGTGGGCAAGGGCGGTAAGATCACGCTCTGGATTCCTGCCGACCTGGCCTACGGTGCACGCGGCGCAGGCCGTGACATCGGTCCCAACGAGGCCCTGGAGTTCGAGGTCGAGCTGATCGACGTGACTCCTTACGAGGAGCCCGCTCCGGCAGATTCGACCGCAACGGCCGAGAAGCCCGAGGTTGCCCCCGCAGAATAATCAGGGAAGACTATACGAAAAATCCCGGAACCGCAAGGTTCCGGGATTTTTCTGTGTCATGTATTGAGTCCGGGCGCAGAACTGGAGGATTGTTGTAACGTTCTGCCACCCCTAAAAAGGGCTTCTTTAAGCCCTAAAAGGGGAGATCGTCCACCTGTGCGGGCGAGGATGCGTAGGAAGGCTCCTCGGCGATGGGCGGCATGTCGGGCATCGGGGCGCCTGCTCCTGCCGACTCCTGCTTGGGCTGCAGGCGCCATGCGCGGATGTCGGTGTACCAGCGGCCGTTGTATTCGCGCGACTCGATGTTGACCGAGACGTTGTAAGCGGCACCTTCCTGCAGCCGGGCCACGTCTTCGGGCTTGTTGAAGAACGTCACGCAGATTTTGCGGGTGAACGATCCCTCGTTCATCTCAAAGACCACGTCCTGACGCTGCCACTCGCCGCGTGCCGACGTTCCCTTCGTCACGGGCATTATTTTGTAAACGGTTCCTTCGAATTCCATATCATTAATAGTATTGTTTATTTACGGCAAAGGTAGTGATTTTTTCGGAAATTCGGGAACCGACGAAGCGCTTTTGTGCTGCAAATCGCACGGCTACCGCTCCTCCAGCGTGACGGTCTGTCCGGTGAGGCGGCTGCGTTCGGCTTCGAAGCAGATGCGGTGGCTTTCGACCGAGTTGGCGATCGCCGTGCGGAAGCGGTGCTCCCGGCGGCTGAGCGTGTCGACGAAATCCTCGATCAGCAGGAGGTCCGCTCCCGCGTGGAACGGCTTCTCGAGAAGTCCCGAGAAGTCGTAGACGCGTTCTTCGCCGCCGCGGAACTTGCGGACCCGCAGCGTGCGTTCGTCGCCGTCGATCTCGCCGTGCGTCAGCCGGATGTGGGTTTCGCGCTGGTCGCCCAGCGTGAAGGCGTCCATCGAGAACGAGATCGTGACATCGTTGTCCATCTCCATCGAGACGATCTGGTGGTCCACCACATCGTTGTCGCAGCGGAACACGCACCGCCCGTAGTCGCCCGAGCGCAGTTCGCGCAGGATCACCTCGTCGAGCGTCGCGCCTGCCGGGATGTCGAAATTCGATATCCAGTCGCGGCGGTTGTAGTAGAGGTCCACGGCCGAATAGGGGCACTGCTTTTCCACGGGGCAGTCGATGCACCGTGCGGCGCTCTGTGCCGGGGCGTTTTCCGCGCGGAACCAGCGCAGCGACCCGAACGACGAGAGTTTGCGGCAGCGGGCCTCGGTGAGCCACAGCAGGAAATCGATGTCGTGGCAGCATTTCGAGATCAGCATCGGGTTGGTGATCTCCTCGCGTCGCCACATGCCGCGGACGAATCCGTGCGTGGTGCGGTCGAGTCCCACGGCGACCAGGTGGCTGATGGAGATGATTTCGCCCAGTTCGCCCGAGTCGACGATCTCTTTGATCCGGATGAAATAGGGGTGATAACGCAGGACGTGGCACACGCCGACGATCACTCCTTTGCGGCGGGCCGCCTCTTCGATTCGGCAGCATTCGGAAAGGGTCTGTGCGATCGGTTTTTCGAGCAGCACGTCGTAACCGGCCTCGATGGCTTTCATGCAGGGTTCGAAATGCTCGTTCTCGGGGGTGGCGATCAGCACGGCGTCGGCCGGGAGGGGATTTGCGAAAAAACTGTCGTAGTCCGTGAAACACCGTTCCGGCTCCAGCCCGAATCTCTCGGCGGTCGTGCGGCGGCGTATTTCGTTGATCTCCACCACACCCGCGAGTTTCAGCCGTTCGGGGTGCCTGGCTGCGTATTCGAGGTATTTGTTGGTGCGGTTCCCGGCTCCGATGGCAATGATCGTAACCGGTTCCGCGTCTGTACTGACGTTCATAGTTTTGAGGTTTGCCGTTCGGGCCGTCACTCGGTCGCTTCTTCCGGAAGGCTTTCGCGGCTCTGTTTGCGCTCGATTCGCGCGGCGAGTTTGATACTCAGCTCATAAAGTCCGTAAAGGGGCAGGATCACCAGCACCAGGCTGAAGATGTCGGGCGGGGTGATGATCGCCGCAAGGACCAGCAGGACGACGAAGGCATGCCGCCGGTATTTGCGGAGGAATCCTGCGGAGACGATGCCCATGCGGGTCAGGAAATAGATCAGCAGCGGCAGTTCGAACATGAATGCGCAGGCCATCGACACGACGATGACCGTCGAGAGGTAGTCGCTGATGTCGATCATGTTGACGATGGCGTCGCTGACGTGGTAGTTGGCGAAAAAGTTGATCGAAAGCGGGACCATGACGAAATATCCGAAGAGCAGTCCCGAGAAGAAGCAGAGCGACACGCAGAAGACGAACCAGTTGGTTCCGGCTATCTCTTTGGGGGTGAGCGCCGGGCGCACGAAGCGCCAGAACTCCCACAGCACGTAGGGCATGGCCAGCGCTATGCCCGCCATGAGCGATATCTTCATGTGGAGGTTGAACTGCCCGGACAGCGAGGTGTTGATGACCGAGAAGCGGTCGCCGCCGATCGAGAACGCCGCAGGGTCGGCATCGAACGAGGTGCCGAGCGTATCGTTGAGCCATGCGGCGATATGGGCCCACTCGCCGCCCACCCATACCAGCATGCGGTTGGTGGGGAAATCGGCGTCTTTGGGGCCGAAGAGTATCGTGTCGATAATCAGGCTCTTGCAGAAAAAGGCAATCAGTCCGACAATCACGATCGCCAGGGCACCCCGCACCAAATGTGGGCGCAGGGCGTCGAGGTGCTCGAAAAACGTCATCTCCGACGGCTCTGTATCCTCTCGTTTCATCCTCTGATTTCCGCAGTCGTGTCTTTACTCGTCTTCCTTTTTCGGAGCCGACTCCTGCCCGGATTTGGTCTCTTCGGCCGTATAGTCCTTGTTGACGGCGTCTTTGAACTCTTTGACGCCGCGGCCCACTCCGCGCATCAGTTCGGGGATTTTTTTGCCTCCGAACAGCAGAATAACTACCAACACGATCACGATGATCTGTCCGTAACCGATTGCGCAAGGTATAAACATGGTTTCTCTCTTTAGGTTGCTTTATTGGGAACAAATATAACACTAATTTTGGAATTACCGCAACCGCGGCCCGGAAAACCCGCCTGATGAGGGCGGGTTTTCTTTCGGCCGTGCGGCTTTTTATTTCACGCTTTTTCCCGAGGGAAGCTCCTTGATGCGGATGCTGCGGAACTTCAGGCCGGGGCCGTGTCCGAGCAGTCCGATGTGGCCCGTGGGGTTGAACAGTCCCGGGTGGTTGCGGTGGTCGACCGTATAGGGGTTCTTGTTGCTGCCGTCGGGCGCCACGTTGTGCCCCTGGCAGGCTTCACGGATGTTGCCGTCGAGGATCACCTCGCCGTTGACCGTCACCGTGATGCGGTCGCCCACGGCGCGTATCTCCTCGACGTTCCAGGTCCCCAGCGGCGGGAACTTCACGCGCCTGGCCGGGATGATGCCGTAGACCGAGCCGTGCTGCTGGTATTCGCGCAGATTCTTGTAGATCGGGGCGTCGTGGTCGAGAATCTGAATCTCCATGCCGTGGTAGGCGGCGTCCACGCCCATCGGGGTGCGGATGCCGATGCCGTTGTTGACCCCTTCCTGCAGATATTGGAACTCGAAACGCAGGATGAAGTCGCTGTACTCCTTCTTGGTGTAGAGGTTTCCGCTGCCGCCGTACTGCGCCGTGACGTAAATCGTGCCGTCGACCGGAACGTAGTTGGTGGTGTTGCCGGTCCACTTGTGCATCGAGGTTCCGTCGAAGAGCACTTCGAATCCTTCGGCGGCCTCCTCGGCCGAAAGTTCGTAGCGCGGCGTCGGGGGCAGTTCGCGGATGTACATGTCGCGGAAGCTGACAGGGGCCGTGCCGCCGACGAGTAGGATCTGCCCCTCGGTGTAGGCGGGGATCTCGCGGTTGCAGGTGTTTTCGAGGATCACGTTTTGGCAGGTCGTGACGCCGTTCAGGACCACCGTCACGCGGTCGTTCACCACCCGGACCTCCATCGTATTCCATTCGCCGGGCCGGTTGGCGGCTGCGGGAGCCGTGTTTTCGTGGAGCATGTTGCCCGTCAGCGCACCGGCGTTCCGGCCGCCGAGGGCGATCTGCGGGATCGAGCGGATGCCGAGACCCGCTTCGCCGTCGGTTTTCCAGTCGACGATCAGGCTGAAATTTTCATAATTTTTCGCCGATCCGAGCGTTGCGGCGCCCGTTGCTCCCGTGAGCACGCCGTCCACAGCGCTCCATGCTTTTGCCGCTGCGGCGTCAGCCTCCTGCTGCGCCTTGGACAGCGCTTTGGCGGTCATCGTTTTGAGGACCTCGGGATTGCCTGCGACGGCTTTCCAGCCGCCCGGGGCGAGGAATGCCGGAACGAATCCTTCGGCGGGGAGTTTTGCCAGCAGTCCTTTGATTTCGTCGACGGCGTAACCCGCATCGGCGTCGGATTTGGCCAGTCCGGTGTAGACCTCCTGCGCCTTTTTCAGCGCCGCGGAGACCGTTTCGCCGCCCATGTCGGGGTTCTTCGCCGCCACGGTCTTTACGACCAGCGCTGCGGCTTCGGCCGTCGCGGGATTATCCATATACTTGGCGGCAAGCACCAGCGCCGGGAATTCCGGAGTTTTGGCGAGCGCTTTGAGCAGTTTGTTCTGCACCGCAGCCGAGGGGTTCAGTCCGAGGGCGCGGCGGTAGAGCTGGTACTTGCGGACGGCCGTGTCGGGGGATACCGTCACGAAATCCGTGTAGCGCGCCAGGGCCGCATCGGTCCACGCGGGGTTCTGCCCGGCGAGGTCGTACAGCACCCCGACCATCGCGGGATTGCGGACCGTCAGCAGGGCGGCAAAGGCGGCTTCGCGGTCGCCGGCGGCCAGCAGGGCGTCGATCGCCTCCTTATTGGCGGCCTGCGCCAGCAGGGGATAGTAGCGGGCCTTTGCGGGGGCGGCGGACATCCGGGCCATGGTCTTCTCATACTGAGCGGCGGGGCTCTCTTTGGCCAGCGCGTTCTTCAGTCCGGCCTGCAGGGCCTTCACGTCGGCCTCCTGCGCATTGTCGAGCCGATCGCACAGCCGACCGAAGTCTTTCGGGGAGGTAACGCCTGCCAATGCGTCGTATGCGGCGGCCCGCACGGCGGCATCCGGAGATTCCAGCAGGGCGAATACCTTGTCGGCGGCGGTCGTGATGCGTCGTTGGGCGACGAGTTTCAGGGCATTGGCCTGCGTGGCGGGCGTGCCGTCGAGGGCGGCCACGAAGGCGGCGTTGGGCTTGCCGTTGAAAGCCGCGAGGGCGGCCGATGCTTCCCGGGCGTGCGGACCGTCGAGTTGGGCGATGAGGGCCTCCAGGGCCTCCTGCCCGCCGATTCTGCCGGCGGCGCGGATGGCCGCGAGGGAGAGCTCCGCATCGGGCGACGCGATGGAGGCGATGACCGTCCCGGCCTGCGACGCGGCGTGACGGCTTCCGAACCAGCTTACGACGTCGGTTTTGGCCGTGTTGTCCTTCAGCGACGGCAGTTTTTTGGCGATGGCGGCGTAGAGGGCGTCGTCGGCGAACTCCGAGGCGAAGTCGAGCGCCGCGCAGCGGTAGGCCCGGTCGGCGTCTTTCAGCGCGGCGAGCACCTCCTGCGTTCGCTTTTTGGCATCCGCACGCAGTATGATCTCCAATCCGGCGATCCGCACGTTCTGCGGCATGCCGGCTTTCCGCAAGGCTTTGGCCGCGGCGAGGGCCTTGGCATTCCCTGCGGCGGCAAGGCGCGTCAGCAGTTCGATATAGGCGCTTGCGGCTTGGCTATTCTCAAAGGCGTAACCGGCGGCTTTGGCCGCTGCGGCGAGGGTCGGGAGCGATGCTTCGCTGCCGCACTTCGCCAGTGCATTGCAGACGGCTTCTTTTGTGGCTTCGTCGGCCGTGGGGGCCGCGGCCCATTTCAGCAGCACGGGTTCGGCGGCCTCCAGGCGCTTTTCCGCAGCGGCATAGGCCAGCAGGGCGCTGGGTGCGGAAGCGCTTTCGATCAGCGTGAGGATCGCCCCGTCGGTCCCGGGCGTGGAGATCAGTCCGCGCACGGCGTAGTCCGCGAGGTATTTGTCGCCGGCGTATTTCACGAACACGGGGGCTTCGGCGGCCGTTGCGCAGAGCTGGAGCTGCGAGAGCAGGAATGCCTGGTTGGGTTTGTCCGTGCAGGCGTCCACGGCCGCGGCAAGTCCGGCGCGAATCTCCTTGGCCAGCTCCTCGCGGCCTGCGGCGGTCACATAGCTCACTACGCCGTTCAGGGCATATTCCACGGCGGCGTTCTTGCCTTGGGCGGCGGGAACGAGCATTCCGGCCATCATCCGGATTCCTTCGGCCCCGGTGGCGGCCAATTCCTGCATGACGGCGTTGAACGCCTTGGGGGTCTGTGCCGGAAGCTGGTTCAGCCCGTCCGCCACGATCGTCGCGGCGGTGCGCTGGCGGGCATCCTGCGCACCGCCGGCGAACGGCACGAGGGCAAGCAGGAGGATTACAAGTATCTTTTTCATCGTTTTCTCAGGTTTGCAGGGTTAGGTCAGATTTTCCACGGCGTGCGCATCGGCTGGTCGATCAGCCGGTTGGCGGCATCGTCGCCGACGAACAACTGTGTGTCGGGATCGAAATGCAGCGTGCGGTTCAGCCGCAGGGCGCAGGCTCCGAGGTTCACGAGCGTCGAGCTGCGGTGGCCTTTGATTTCGTCGAGGGCGAAACGCTCGCGGGTGCGGACGCATTGGAGGAAATCGGTGTTCTGCGGCTCGGGATCGGGCATTTCGGAGATCTTTTCCATAACATTCGGAATTGTACACTCGAATCCCTGGAAGACCTTGCCTAACGGGCCTTCGATGTAGGGCACTTTGCCCTGGCTCTCGTAGCCTTCGCCCTCGAGGACGATCTGGCAGCCGTCCTCGTAGGTGTAGACGATCCGGTGCCAGATGCCCACGGCGTCGGGATGCTGCTGCGGGGCGTCGACCTCGATCTTCACGGGCGAGGTGTCGTCCTTGCCCAGCAGGTATTGTACGGGGTCCATGTAGTGCTGGCCCATGTCCGTCAGGCCGCCTCCGTCGTAGTCCCAGTAACCGCGGAACGTGCCGTGGACACGGTGTTTGTTGTAGGGCTTGTAAGGCGCCGGGCCGAGCCACATGTCGTAATCCAGTTCGGCCGGAACGGGCTGCGGCGTGAGGTTCTCCTGCCCCACCCAGAAGAATTTCCAGGCGAAGCCCGTGGCTCCCGAGATGGTCACCTTGAGGGGCCATCCCAGCAGTCCGCTGTCGACCAGCTTCTTCAGCGGCTCGACCGTCGTGCCCAGTCCGTAGAAGGTGTCCTTGAAACGGAACCACGTGTTCAGGCGGAAGATGCGGCCGTTCTGCTTCACCGCCTCCACGACGCGCTTGCCTTCGCCGATGGTGCGTGTCATCGGTTTCTCGCACCAGATGTCCTTGCCGGCCCTGGCCGCCTCGACGGCCATCAGTCCGTGCCAGTGGGGCGGGGTGGCGATATGCACGATGTCGACGTTGGGATCGGTAATGAGGTCGCGGTAGTCGTGGTAGGCTTCGAGGGTCTTGTCGAACTTCTTGCGGCCCAGCGCCACGGCGCTGTCGAGGTGGTTCCGGTCGACATCGCAGACCGCCACCAGCCGGCAGGCGTCGTTCGACGTGAAGTGATAGCTGCTCTTGCCGATGCCGCCCACGCCGATGATGCCTTTGGTGAGCTGGTCGCTGGGGGCGACGTATTTGGGGCCTCCGAGCACGCTGCGCGGCACGACGGTCAGCAGCGCCATGCCGCCCAGCGTTTTGAGAAAGTCTCTGCGGGAACTCATATTTTCAGGTTGTTTTGGATTTATAAGGTCGTGAGTCGGAGGTTGCGCCAGAGGACTTTGATACCTCCGCCGTCGTGAATCTGCAGGGCGATGCGTCCCTGTGCGGCGCCGATCTTCGCGTCGGTGATGTCCACCATCTCCTCGCCGTTGAGCCACGTCTGCACACGGTCGCCCTGCACCTTCAGGCGCAGCGTGTTCCAATCACCCTCTTTGAGAATCGACTCCTTCTCGTCGGGAATCTGCACCAGCCATCCGCGGCCGTAGGATTCGTAGATGCCCGCCGTGTCGTGTCCCTTGGGAGCCACTTCGCACTGCCAGCCGTGGACCTTCACGGGCGGCTCGACGAACGAGCGGAAAAAGACGCCCGAGTTGCCGTTCGACAACTGTTTGAACTCCAGCGTGAGGTCGAAATCGTCGTAATATTCCCGCGTGGCGAGGTAGCCGTACTGCTTGTCGGGGCCGCTCTCGCAGACGAGGTTGCCCTCTTTGTCCACGTACCATTTCTCGGTTCCGTAAGCCTCCCATCCCGTGAGGTCGCGGCCGTTGAAAAGCTCCGTCTCCCGGCCGGCTTTGCGCGGCAGCTCTTTGACTTTCAGGTTGCGGAACGACGCGGGATAGCCGTGGTCCTGCAGGCAGAGCACGCCGCGGTGCGCCAGGCCGTATTCGGGAGCCGTCTCCCACTTGCCGCTGTTCTTGCGGGCGAACCAGTCGTCGGTCCAGGCTTCGAACTCGAGGATCTTGCGGCCGTTGAGCCAGTGCTCGACGTGGCCGTTGTCGCAGACGATGCGCGACGAGTTCCACTCGCCCTGCGGATTGACGAACAGCGAATCGGCGTCGGGCAGGTGCATGGCGTAATCCACGCCCAACCGCTGCCACGGTTCGAGTTTCGTCGGGGCGTTCTGCGCCTCCCAGCCGTCGTTGTCGATCAGCTGGTACTCGGGCCCCGTGACGTAGGGAACCGCGAAATAGGGGTTCTCGACCACATGGTAGAGCATGCCGCTGTTACCGCCCGGGGAGAGTTTCCAGTCCCAGTCGAGGATGAAGTTCTCGTATTGTTTTTTGGTGACGATGTAGCCCGAAAGGTCGCTGCCGTCGCCGGCGGCCTGGATGCAGCCGTCCACGACGTGCCAGGGCTGCGTCAGCGAATCGCCGTTGAAGTCTTTCCATTGGTCGAGCGTCTTGCCGTCGAAGAGCAGCTGCCATCCGTCGGCGATCTCGGCTTCGGTGAGGGTGTTGTGCTTGGACCCGCACGAACAGAGGCAGGCCGCGATGATCCCTGATCCGGCCAGCGTGCGGAACAGGTTTCGGCATAAGTTTCGTTTCATAAGATATAGGTTTAGGTAATTTCTGCTGTTATCGCTTTTCTTAACCGGATAAGTTGGGGCTATGCTTATTCCGGTGTCTGTTTCACAAATGTAACTTTTTTTGCGGAGATTACAGTCGGAAATGACGAAAAAATGTCGAATGGGGGCGAAAAAAACGCCGCAGTATGCTTTTTCAGCACGCTGCGGCGTTGCGCTCTGCGGTCCGGATTTCCGGACCGGTTGGGGGTCAGGAGTGACGGCGGGCCAGCTCCTTCTCGAGATCGGCGATCGAACAGCCCGTAGCTTCGAGCAGCACGAGCAGGTGGTAGATGAGGTCCGAAGCCTCGTAGATCATCGCCTCGCGGTTCTGGGCCACCGCCTCGATGACGGTCTCCACGGCCTCTTCGCCGACCTTCTGCGCGATCTTGTTCACGCCGCGGTTGAAGAGTTTGGTGGTGTAGGAGCCTTCGGGCATCTCGGCGTGGCGGCCTTGGATGACGCTTTGCAGGTAACGGATGAAGCCTTCGGTTTCGGGAACGGCCTCTCCGAAACAGGTTTTCGAACCCGTGTGGCAGGTCGGGCCGTGGGGGATGACGCGCACGAGGAGCGTGTCGTCGTCGCAGTCGGCGGTGACGGATACGATGTCGAGCCAGTTGCCGCTGGTTTCGCCTTTGGTCCAGAGGCACTGGCGCGAACGGCTGTAAAAGGTGACGCGCCCTTCGGCGAGGCTTTTGTTGTAAGCCTCCTCGTTCATGTAGCCCAGCATGAGCACCTGCAGGGTGCGGGCGTCCTGGATGACGGCAGGGACGAGCCCGCCGGGGAGTTTCGCGGCGTCGAGCGCCGGGAACGGTTTTGCTTCGATTTTCATAATGATATTATAATCTGACGTTTATGTTGCGTTCGTTCAAAGCCCGCTTCAACACGGGGATCGGAATTTCGTTGTAATGGAAGATGCTGGCCGCCAGCGCCGCATCGGCGCGGCCGAGGGTCAGCACGTCGGCGATGTGGTCCGCCGTGCCGGCGCCGCCCGAAGCGATGATCGGGACGGGGAGTTCGGCCAGCCGCGCGAAGGTGTCGCACGGATAGCCGTTCTTCGTGCCGTCGTGGTCCATCGAGGTGAAAAGTATCTCGCCCGCACCGCGGTCGGCGGCCTCGCGGGCCCAGGCGAAGAGTTCGCGGTCGGTGGGACGTTTGCCGCCGTGGGTCGTCACGACCCAGTAGTCCCCGACCGTCCGGGCGTCGATCGCCGCCACGACGAACTGCGAGCCGTATTTGGCGGCGATGGCGTCGATCAGTGCGGGGTTGGCCACGGCGGCGCTGTTGAGGGTGATCTTGTCGGCCCCGGCGTCGAGCAGCCGCCCGGCGTCGTCGACCGACGAGATGCCGCCCCCGACGGTGAAGGGGATGTCGATGCGCGCGGCGATGCGCGAAACCAGTTCGGTGAAGGTCCGGCGGCCCTCCTCCGAGGCGCTGATGTCGAGGTAGACCAGTTCGTCGGCCCCTTCGGAGGCGTATTTCGCGCCGAGTTCCACGGGGTCGCCGACCTGTTTCAGCTCTACGAAGTTGATCCCTTTGACGGTCTGGCCTTCGCGGATGTCGAGGCAGGGGATTATGCGTTTCGCAAGCATCGTTCGAGTTCTTTGAGGGTGATGCGCCCTTCGTAGAGGGCTTTGCCGACGATGACGCTCCGTAGGCCCTGCCGGTCGAGTTCCCCGATGTCGTCCATCCCCGAGATGCCGCCGCTGACGGTGATCTCCACCGCCGGGAAGCGGCTTTGCAGCTCGGCATAGAACGCCGCTGAAGGCCCGCACAGCATGCCGTCCCGGGAAATGTCGGTGCAGATGACCTGCGAAAGCCCCTGCGGGAGGAAACGTTCGATCAGTTCGGGAGCCGTGAGCGCCGAACTTTCCAGCCAGCCCTGAATGGCCACCGCGCCGTCGCGGATGTCGGCGCCGAGGATCAGCCGTTCGGGGCCGAACTCCGCGAGCCATGCGGCGAAAAGGTCGGGTTCGCGGACGGCGATACTGCCGCAGATGGCGCGGCCGGCTCCGGCGTCGAAAACGCTGCGCAGCGCCTCGCGGCTTTTGATGCCGCCGCCGTACTGCATTTCGAGTCCCGTCCGCGTCGCCACGCGTTCCAGCACCGCGAGGTTGCGGGGCTCGGAAGCCTTGGCGCCGTCGAGGTCGACCATGTGCAGGCGGCGGATGCCCGCCTCCTCGAAGCGCAGGGCGGCTTCGAGCGGGTCGCGGTAGTAGGTCTTTCGGCTGGCGTAGTCGCCTTGTGTCAGTCGTACGCACTGGCCGTCGATGATGTCCGTTGCCGGTATGATTTCGATCATGGTGTCAAAGGTTTAGGAAATTCTGTAAAATCAGCGCGCCCGCCCGTCCGCTCTTTTCGGGGTGGAACTGCGTGCCGAAGAAGTTGCCGCGGCCGAGCGCCGCGCTGAACGGAAGTCCGTAGCAGGTCGTGGCGATGGTCGCTTCGCACGGCTCCGCGGCGAAGGAGTGGACGTAATAAACATAAGTGTCTTCGGCCATGCCGCGGAACAGCGGGGTGCGGAGGCCGGAAACGGTGTCCCAGCCCACGTGGGGGACTTTGAGCCGCTCGCCCGCGGCGGTGAGCGTCGGGAGCCGCAGGACCCGCGTCGGAAAGATGCCCATGCACTCGGCGTCGCCCTCCTCGCTTGCGAGGCACATCAGCTGCATGCCGATGCAGATGCCCAGCACGGGCTGTGTGAGCGTGGGGATCACGGTGTCGAGACCCCGCTCGCGGAGTTTCGACATGGCCGATGAGGCTTCGCCTACCCCCGGAAGGATCACCCGGTCGGCCCGGCGCAGCAGCGCAGGATCGTCCGTAAGGGTGAATTCGGCCCCGGCGCGGTGCAGGGCGTCGGCAACCGACCGCAGGTTGCCCGTATCGTAATCGACTACCGCTATCATAGGACTCCTTTGCTGCTGGGGATGTCGTATCCGAAGCCCTGCCGGCCGACGGCCATGCGCAGGGCGCGGGCGAAGGCTTTGAAGATGGCTTCGGCCTTGTGGTGGTCGTTGTCGCCGCGGGCCGAGATCTGGAGGTTGCACCGCGCGGCGCAGCAGAGCGAGTGGAAGAAGTGGCGGAATAGCTCCGTCGGAACGTCGCCGACCCGCTCGCGGCGGAATTCGGCGTCCCACTCGAAGTCGATGCGGCCCCCAAAGTCGAGGAGCACCAGCGCCCGGCAGTCGTCCATCGGCAGGGCGAAGCCGTAGCGGGCGATGCCCGCCTTGGAGCCCAATGCGCGGTCGATGGCCTCGCCCAGGGTGATGGCCACGTCCTCCATGGTGTGGTGTTCGTCGATGTCGAGGTCGCCCTTTGCATCCACGGCCAGCGCCACGCCGCCGTGGTGGGCGATCTGTGCGAGCATGTGGTCGAGGAAGCGCAGCCCCGTGGAGATTTCGCCGTTGAAGTCGCCGCGTCCGTCGAGGTCGAGGCGGACGGTGATCTGCGTTTCGCGGGTCTCGCGCCGAATTTCGACCCGGCGTTCGCCGCGGCGGATGAACTCGGCGATTTCGGCCCACGAGTCGGTGACCAGCGCGCAGGCGTCGGCGGCCCCGGCCTCGTCGAGCATCCGGAGCCCCTCGGCGGCGGGCGCCAGCAGAATGCCCCGGGCCCCGAGGTTGCGGGCCAGCAGGATGTCGGTCACGCGGTCGCCGATGACGTAACTCGCCGCGAGGTCGTATTCGCCGCCCGTGTAACGGCCGAACATCCCTGTTCCGGGTTTGCGCGTGGGGACGTTGTCGTGCGGAAAGCTACGGTCGATCAGCTGGTCGTCGAATGCGACGCCCTCGCCCCGCAGCGTCGAGAGCATCTTTTCATGCGCCGGCCAAAATGTCTCTTCGGGAAAGGACGCGGTTCCGAGGCCGTCCTGGTTGGTGGCCAGCACGAGATCGAAACCGAGGCCCGTGAGGGCTTTCAGCGCGGAGATGGCTCCGGGCACGAACGCGAGTTTTTCGAGGCTGTCGATCTGTTCGTCCGCGGGTTCGGCGATGACGGTGCCGTCGCGGTCGATGAAGAGGGCTTTTTTCATAGGGTGAAATTTTTGACGGTTTCCAGCATCCGGGCGTTCTCGTCGGGGCGTCCGACGGTGATGCGCAGGCACCCTTCGCATCCCGGGACGCGCGAACGGTTGCGGACGATGACTCCCGCGGCGATCAGCGCGTCGTAAAGGCGGTCGGGATCGGGGGTGCGGACCAGCACGAAGTTGGCCTCGGAAGGGTAGACCCGTTCGATTGCGGGGCACGCGGCGAGGGTTCGGGCGATGGCGTCGCGTTCGGCGCGGAGCTGCGCCACCTGCCCTGCGATGTCGAACGAGAGCCGTTCGGCGACGGCGGCCTGTGCCAGGCAATTGATGTTGTAGGGGTATTTCACACGGGCGAAGAGCGCCGCGACCTTTTCCGATGCGAAAGCCAGCCCGAGGCGCAGCCCCGCCATGCCCCACGCTTTGGAGAGGGTTTGCAGGACGATGAGGTTTTCGAACTCGTCGAGCCGCGCGAGGAATCCCGGACCGGAGGCGAAGTCGATATAGGCTTCGTCGAGTACGACCATGCCGTCGAAACGGCGGATGAGCCGCTCGATGTCGGCTGCCGGGAAGGCGTTGCCCGTGGGGTTGTTCGGCGAACAGAGCCACAGCAGTTTGGTCCGCTCGTCGGCCGCGGCCAGCAGGGCCTCGACCGGCAGGGCATAATCCGCGCCGAGGGGCACCTCGCGCATCTCGACATCGTTGACGTCGGCGGCGACGCGGTACATGCCGTAGGTCGGGGCGATCGAAACGGCGTTGTCGATGCCCGGGCGGCAGAAGATGCGGTAGGCGAGGTCGATGGCTTCGTCGCTGCCGTTGCCGATGAAGACCTGCTCTTCGCGCACGCCTTTCAGGGCGGCTATGCGCTGTTTCAGGCCCTTCTGGTGCGGGTCGGGGTAGCGGTTGACGCCGTTTTCGTAGGGGTTTTCGTTGGCGTCGAGCCACGTCGAGATCTCCCCGCCGGCGTATTCGTCGCGGGCCGTGGAGTAGGGTTTCAGCGCCAGGATGTTGGGGCGCACCAATTGTTCGAGGGTCTTCATGAGCGCTGTTTTTTCAGACGGACGCGGACGGCGGCGGCGTGCGCCCCGAGCCCTTCGGCTTCGGCCATGGCGACGATCGCCGGGGAGAGGGCCGAAAGCCCGTCGCGGGTGAGTTCCTGATAGGTGATCTTGCGCAGGAACGAATCGGTGTTGACGCCGCTGTAAGCCCGCGCCCAGCCGCCCGTGGGCAGCGTGTGGTTGGTGCCCGAGGCGTAGTCGCCGGCGCTCTCGGGCGACCAGGGCCCGATGAAGACGCTGCCGGCGGCGGTGATTTGCGCCGCGGCCTTCCAGGCGTCGCGCATCGAAATAATCAGATGTTCGGGGGCGTAGGCGTTGGCGAAACCGATCATCTTCTCGCGGCTGTCGAGCACCACGATGCGGCTCTGGCGAAGCGCTTCGCGGATGGTGTCGCCGCGCCGGAGCTGTTGAAGCTGCTCTTCGACGGCGCGCCGGGTGTCGAGTGCGAAGCGTTCCGAGGCGCAGACCAGCACCGCCTGGCTGTCGCCTCCGTGTTCGGCCTGCGAGAGGAGGTCGGCGGCGGCGAAGGCGGGCGACGCTTCGTCGTCGGCCAGTACGAGCACCTCCGAAGGTCCTGCCGGCAGGTCGACGGCCACGTCGTTGGCTCCGACCAGCTGTTTGGCCTTGGTGACGTAGCGGTTGCCGGGGCCGAAGATCTTGTCCACGCGCGGGATGCTCTCGGTGCCGTAGGCCAGGGCCGCCACGGCCTGCGCGCCGCCCACGGTGTAGATGCGGTCCACGCCGCAGAGGTCGGCGGCATAGAGTATCTCGGGTGCGACGGTGCCGTCGGGACGGGCGGGGGTGCAGAGCACGACCTCCGGGCATCCGGCGACGCGGGCCGGAACGGCCAGCATCAGCACCGTGGAGAACAGCGGGGCCTTGCCGCCGGGGATGTAGAGCCCCACGCGGCGGATGGGCAGCGCGCGCTGGACGCACCGCACGCCCGGCATCGGTTCAACGCTGACCTCGGGGGGCAGCTGGGCGCGGTGGAAGGCTTCGATATTGGCCTTGGCGGTGGCGAGGGCCTCTTTCAGCGCCGCGGGGACCAGCTCCGCCGCCGCGCGGCGGATGTCGGCGGGGACTTCGAACGTTTCGCAGTCGCGCCCCTCGATGCGGCGGGTGATTTCGCGCAGGGCCCGGTCGCCGCCGGTGCGCACTTCGTCGAGGATCGCGGCCACCTGCCGGGTGATCTCCTCCTCCTGCCGCGTGCAGCGTTCGGTGAGGGCTGCCCACTCGGAGCGTTCAGGGTTGGGGTAGATGTTGAGGATTTCCATATCGGGTTCGGATTTTCAGCGGATCATGTTTTCGAGGGCCAGAATCAGGATGCCTTCGGCTCCGATCTCTTTGAGGCGTTCGATGCGTTCCCAGAGCTGGTCCTGGGCGATTACGGCGTGGATCGAGCACCATCCCTCCTGCGCCAGCGGCAGCACCGTCGGGCTGCGCATGCCGGGGAGGATTCGGATGGCGTCGTCGAGCCGCTCTTTCGGGAGGTTCATCAGCACGTATTTCATTCCGCGGCTGTCGAGGATCGAGTTGAGGCGGAACGTCAGCTGTTCCATCTCGCGGCGTTTGTCGCTGCCGAGCCCGGGGTTGGCGATGAGCACCGCCTCGGAGAAGAATACTTTCTCGACCTCCGTGAGCCCGTTCGAGATGAGCGTGCCGCCCGAGGAGACGATGTCGAAGATGGCGTCGGCCATGCCCACGGCCGGAGCGATCTCCACGGAACCCTCGATGGTGTGGATCTCGGCCTCGATGCCGCGCTCGGCGAAGTAGCGGGCGAGGATGTTGGGGTAGGAGGTGGCGACGCGCTTGCCGCGGAAGAAGTCGGGACCTTCGTAGGTTGTCGTCTTGGGCACGGCCAGCGAGATGCGGCAGCCCCCGAACCCGAGGTCCATGACCTGCTCGACGGAGAAGCCCTTCTCGGCCACCTCGTTCAGTCCTACGATGCCCATGTCGGCGACACCCATGGCCACGGCCTGCGGAATGTCGTCGTCGCGCAGGTAGAGGACTTCCAGCGGAAACCCTTCGGCGCGGGAAATGAGTTTGCGTTTGCTCTCGGCAACGCGGATGCCTGCTTCGGAAAGCAGTTCGATGCTCTGTTCGTTCAGTCGGCCCTTGGCCTGGATGGCTATTCTCAGCATATTCGGTGTGTGTTGATCGTTTCGTTTCGGGACACCCACCTGCGGCACGGCACACGAAAAAGCCCACCCGCAGGGGGTGAGCTTCATATAATTGCGTTTTCACATATACATGATCGACCTACCCCTCGGTAAAGTGGTGATGGTGATGATGGATATGGTTGAAAATCGTCATTTCAGTTGTCGTTGGGGACAAATATAGGGTTTCCATTCGGAAAAACCAAAATTCCGGCCGTTTTTTTATTCGCCGGGTATCTTACCGATATATATAAAGCCATTTTGCCCCGGAAATTGCCGTTTTTAATAATTTTCAGTATATTTACCGCGGACAGGCCGCTGTGGTTAGGGCGGCCCGGATTTACCCAAACAAACGATACGACAATGTGTGACGATCCTATTCAATCGATCGCGACCCGTCTGCGCGGGCTGCGCGAGGTGCTCGAACTGTCGGAGCAGGAGGTGGCCGAAAGCTGCCACCTGACCCTCGAACAGTACCGGGCCATGGAGAGTGGACAGACCGACTTCTCGGTCAACGTGTTGCAGACCATATCCCGCCATTACGGGATCAGTCTCGACGTGCTGATGTTCGGCGAGGAGCCCCGGATGAACTCCTATTTCATCACCCGCGCCGGAAAAGGCGTGTCGGTGGAGCGCCGCGAGGCGTACAAATACGAGGCGCTGGCCTCGGGCTTCCGCGGGCGGAAGATCGACCCCTTCATCGTGACGGTGGAGCCGGCTCCGGCCGACGCCCCGATGCACCTGAACTCCCACGACGGGCAGGAGATGAACTATGTGCTGGAGGGGCGTCTGCTCATCAGCCTGAACGGCCGGGAGTTCGAGCTCGAGCCGGGCGACAGCCTCTATTTCGACTCGGCGCAGCCTCACGGAATGAAAGCCCTCGACGGAAAAACGGTCCGTTTCCTGGCCATAATCATGTAAGCTATGGTAGAACGATTTTTAACGCAGACCTCCTTTGCGTCGCAGGAGGATTTCCGCAGGAACCTGCATATCCGCGTGCCTGAAAATTTCAATTTCGCCTACGACGTCGTCGACGCCTATGCCGCCGAGCAGCCCGACAAAAAGGCGCTGCTGTGGACCAGCGACCAGGGCGAGGAGATTCAGTTCACCTTCGCCGACCTCAAACGCGAGAGCGACCGCACGGCTTCGTGGTTCCGGAGCCTCGGCATCGGCAAGGGCGACGCGGTGATGCTGATTCTCAAACGCCGCTACGAATTCTGGTTCTCGATCCTCGCGCTGCACAAACTGGGGGCGGTGGTGATCCCCGCGACACACCTGCTGACCAAAAAGGACATTGTCTACCGCTGCAACATGGCCCGCATCAAAGGCATCGTGGCAGCCGGCGAGGCGGTCATTACCGACCATATCGCGGCGGCCATGCCCGAGAGTCCTACCACGGAGGTGCTGGTGAGCGTGGGCCCCGAGGTCCCCGCCGGTTTTCTCGACTTTCACGAAGGCATAGCCGGGGCGGAGCCTTTCGTGCGTCCGGAGCGCGTGAACGCCAACGACGACATCATGATGATGTATTTCACGTCGGGAACGACGGGCGAGCCGAAGATGGTGGCCCACGATTTCACCTATCCGCTGGGGCACATCACCACGGGGCTGCTGTGGCACAATCTCCACGAGGGGAGCCTGCACCTGACGATTGCCGACACGGGATGGGCCAAGGCCGCGTGGGGCAAACTCTACGGGCAATGGCTGGCCGGGGCCAATATCTTCGTCTACGATCACGAGAAATTCACGCCCGCGGAGATTCTGCATAAGATCGAACAATACCGCATCACCTCGCTGTGCGCGCCTCCGACGATCTACCGTTTCCTGATCCGCGAGGACCTCACGAAATACGACCTCTCGTCGCTGGAGTATTGCACGACGGCCGGCGAGGCGCTGAACGGCGCCGTGTACGATACTTTCCAACGGCTGACGGGCATCCGTCTGATGGAGGGTTTCGGGCAGACCGAGACCACGCTGACGCTGGCGACTTTCCCGTGGATGGAACCCAAGCCCGGGAGTATGGGCGTGCCCAATCCCCAGTATCGGATCGACCTGCTGACCTCCGACGGCCGTTCGGCCGAAGACGGCGAGCAGGGGCAGATCGTGATCCGCACCGACGGGGGCAAACCGCTGGGGCTTTTCAAAGAGTATTACCTCAACGAGGAGCTGACGCACGAGGCGTGGCGCGACGGGATTTACTACACGGGCGACATGGCGTGGCGCGACGAGGACGGGTACTACTGGTTCGTGGGGCGTGCCGACGACGTAATTAAGAGTTCGGGCTACCGCATCGGGCCGTTCGAGGTCGAGAGCGCCCTGATGACCCATCCTGCGGTGGTGGAGTGCGCCATTACGGGCGTGCCCGACGAGATTCGCGGGCAGGTGGTCAAAGCGACGATCATCCTTGCGGAGAAATACCGTGCGCAGGCCGGGGAGGCGCTCGTCAAGGAGTTGCAGGACCACGTGAAGCGCATCACGGCGCCTTATAAATACCCGCGTGTGATCGAGTTCGTGGAGTCGCTGCCCAAGACCATCAGCGGCAAGATACGCCGCAAGGAGATTCGCTCGGCGGACGAGAAATAGCAAAAAGGGCTGTACCAGTACGAATCCCAATAAGGTTTCCTATAACAGGATGTTGTTGATTTCGCGCATCGTCTATTTCTTCGGCTATACGGACAATCCAAAATTCCTTGATAATGACGAGAGTATATCGGGAATCTGGACATCTTGCAAGGATAAGGAGTGGACGACGATAGGCGCGAATTTTAGATAGACATCTATATACTTTAATGTACCAAATTGAGAATAGGATGTCTTATATGCAAATATAAGAATTTTAAGTATTTATACAATAAAAGCGACCTAAATAATTAGGTCGCTTCTTATACATTCCACCATTAAAACTGGCTATTTTGCTGGCACAGCAATTATTCCACTTGGAACCGTTGTTATAATGTCTCCATTTTCATCTTTAACGACTACTGCGGATGTCCATGTTTCACCATCTATTGATGTTGTTATCGTATTAACATATTTGGAATAACTATCATTCCAAGAACGGCCGACGGCAATAAACATTTCGTCATTATATATGACATCGTTCCAAGTACCATCAACATCTGTGGTAAATTTTGTCCAAGTTTGTCCATCATTGGATGCAAAAATACATCCCTTAGAACCACTGCATACAAATTTACCATTGCCAAATGCCATTCCATATCCTATAATCATACCCGATGGTACTGCATATTTGGACCAAGTTGTGCCATTAGTAGACACTCCAATGTATGTACTGCCATTACCCATTGTAACAAACTTGCCATTGCCATACGCAATTGACAACAAATTGTGACTTGAATCAAACCAATTCGGCGTTGTCCATGTTGTTCCATTGGAGGAGGTTGATATACGACCAGCACTGCCAACAACTACAAACTTTCCGTTGCCATATGCAATATCAGCCCAATTATATGTAGCAGAGGAATCTACTTTATAAGTTGCCCAATTTGTACCATCAGTGGATACTGCGATATAACTATATTGGCCGCAGACAACAAATTTTCCATTCGCATATATAATTCCATTCCATGTATAAGAAGAACCTGCTATTTGTTTCAGCGTTGTCCAATTCACGCCATCGGTTGACGTTGTTACATATCCATTCGTACCAACAGCTACGTATTTTCCATTACCATATGCAATGGCATTCCAACCATTTGTCCCAACTACTGCCATAATCTCATCGTTAATTTTGATTGTAAATAAATCTTCGGTTGACGGCGGAGTAGTCGGTTCTTCCGGCTTTTCAACAGGTGGTTCTACCGGCTCATCAAATACCCCCCCCCGTCATTTTTCTCACAGCATGCACACATCCAAGCACATACCGCAATGCAAATCATCTTTCTAATCATAAACTCTGCTTTTTAAAGTTTGTATAAATCGACATTAAAAGTAGTCATTTCAGATGATATTGCAAAATCGGAATTTCAACAATCATTTCGGCTTCACGGTCGTTTTTACAATCGTACCGCTTGCTCCGACAATGATTACATCCACAGCCTTTTTAGTCTTGGCTGCATTCTGTGCCCAATACCAAAGTGTCGTTACATTCATATCAGTCTATGTTTTTGTTTGGTATATGTATATATGCACATTGACAATTACAATATCAACATCCGGTATCTTAATCGTTTTTTGGCAATGGACAGGAATTGGCTGAATCTTTCTCCATCCGTCAAATCCCTCGTGTTATATCGGTATGCAAATTCATCGCAGTACAATTCCAAATGCTTCCGAGTAACCAAATGATAGACTCCGATTATGCCACGTTTCAGTTGGCTCCAAAAGCCCTCGATACTGTTCGTATGATAACCACCTTTGACATATTCTCCTCTATGGTGGTCTACTACCTTATGCACATAGTTTTCCGACAAGCCCTTGTAGCCATACCAGCCATCGGTAACAACAGTAGTTCCTTTCGGCACAAGTGAATTTATCACACCATGCAATATCCATTTGCTGGCTTTCGGAATAGGCTCTACATAGATTTTTCCATCGGATAACAGTCCCATTACAGGTGCTTTCAATTTAAGACTGCGGCCTCTTGTGTTCTTCAACCGTTTGCCTGCATTCCGGTTCTTGTTCTTACCTCCGATATACGTTTCATCGACCTGCGTAATATCTCCGAAGTCAATATCCGCATTATATCTGATGTTATAACGTATCCGGCTCAACATAAACCAAGCAGTCTTTTGCGTAACTGCAATATCTTTATGCAATTGTGTACTGCTTATGCCTTTCTTATGAGCCAAGAACACGTATATCGCTATAAACCATTTCTGTAAAGGAATATGTGAACCCTCGAACATAGTTCCTACCGTTACGGTAAACCGTTCCCGACAATCCTTGCATTTGTATAGCCCTCGGAATACACCGCCGTTGGTCAGCTTGTAATGTTCTTCCGACTTACTGCCGCAATGAGGACAAACCGGTACTCCGTGCCATCTGATATTTTCCAAGAAAAGCCTACAATCCTCCTCGGATTGCAAGTTTCTCAGTAAATCTATCAGCGACCTTATCATTGTGGCATTTGGTAAATCGAATCCAATTCCGGTTTGGATTAAATGAATCCTAATGAATTTGGATTATATATGATTATATTACCACACGAAGCCCGATTTTGCACTATTTTCGGAAAAATTTTCAAAGAAAATGAAAAAAGCCAACCGTTATAGTTGACTTTTAATGACTTATACTTTGCCTTGGATATGGATTTTCAAAGAAAAATCACATTTGCAAGTAGAAAAGTATAGTAAATATTATTTGAAACTGCATAATCTCTATTCTGTCGGCTGTTTGAGCCACTCCCATACGGCTTTATTCATAAAACCCCAATAATTATGTGATAGTTGGGGGCTTACATTAAGCACAATAACACTTATAGTAGCTAAATCGTCTTTAATAATAGATTTATATACATCTTCAGCGGTATCTAAAGATGTTCGAACAAACCAATGATTATTGAAAAAACGGCAATAATCGCCAAGACTTTTTATTCGATCTATCAAAATCTCTGTATTGTTTGTTTCTTCGGCGTATATGATCAAAAAAGTTTTCATAGGCTTGTTATTTTGATTTTCAAAATATCCTTCATTTCAGATTTTCTATATTTCCATGAACCATCCCATTCAATATTCAAACCAAAATGTATGGATTCACCATTTTTGTAATTCATATAATATCGGATTTCCCAAACACCAGATTGTGCTCTATTTAATGGAATTTGGACGCCATTAAAATCGATTCTACAATTATTGGTCAAATTCGTGTTAGGAGTTCCAAAATTATTTGGAGAACAAATTTTAAACAACAGTAATTCTTTAGATATTCGAGGAGGTATGTCCAAAAATACTGATTCCCAATATAGCTTCTTTTTCCCCGACAAATCTCTGATTGGTTTCTTTTCTGTGGAACTTTTTTTGGAATATAATATTTCAGATATACAAACTTCACAACCTGTTGCTACTATATTCCCTTTGTTATGAATCTTTAAAACGCATTCATATGAGTCTGCCTGAGGAGAAGGTTGATCTATATCTATATTTTCGATTATACCGTCATCCAACAATTCTATCTCACATTGAGGATGCTTAAAATACCTAAGTATCGACTCTTTCCATAAAGCAACAATTACAGCAAGAAAAGTTGCTATCGTTAAAAATACATTTACAAGAATATCATAATAATCCCCTTTTGTGATGGGGTTGTCACTAACTTCGCACAATCCAACAAGAGGGAAAAACATTCCTAATGTGTATCCTCCGATAACAGCTACAAAACAAAGGAATACTATTTTCTTCCAATTCATTTTATTCAACTTTAACTTCGGCAAAGATAGCAAGAATTTGGTCGAGAAAAAATCTTTTAGATATATTAAATGTCGATTAGTTAGACAATCAAATCATTTTGAATTGGTACATTAAAGTATATAGATGTCCTCGGAAAATGTCAGGGCATAGCCTGACCGCTTTTGGGATTTGAGGTCGGCGATATGGGATCGGAATAGATCGCCGACGGTTCGGTTCTTTGCATGGTTGTTCACTCGGTCGTGTAAGGACGCTGGGGTAAATTCCTTGTCCTCCGCCTGAAAGTCGAGAATCTGCTCCCGATACTTTCTGATCTGCTCGGCTATGATCTGTTCAATGCGGGTTTTGTCGGGGCAATTCCTGCGGGGTTTGTTCTTTTCAAAGTCCCAATAGACGGGGTTTACTGAGATTCCGATGCTGGAATACTTGCGTTTTCGGTCTTTTGTAACCCGTAACATTAACGGGGATTCGTTGTTTGCCAATACTTTGGACTTGTAGCAAACGACTTCGACTGTTGCGTTCATGGTTTACACAGCGGTTTACACAACCTGCCGTAAACCTGCGTAAAACCGCGGTGAACGGAGGAAACAAAAAAGACCTGCATCGCTGCAAGTCTTTGATTTTCGGTGGGCCCAGAGGGGCATGATCCCACGACCTTCGGATTATGAGTCCGCTGCTCTGACCAACTGAGCTATGGGCCCGGTCCAACGCCTGCGGGGCGCTTTTGTGGCGCAAAGATAGAAAAACTATCCGGATTGCGCAACCCCGCGACGCATCGGGTGTGAAAAAATTTACGCGCAGGCTTGTTTGTTGCGAATTAATTCGTACCTTTGTCGCGCTTAAGCATTAATTAAATACAAAAACGACGAAATGAAAAAGGGTATTCATCCGGAGAATTATCGTTTAGTGGCGTTCAAGGACATGTCCAACGACCACGTGTTTTTGTGTCGGTCCGCCGTTTCGACAAAAGAGACCATCGAAGTGAACGGCGAAACCTATCCCGTGTATAAGATGGAAATTTCCAACACGTCGCACCCGTTCTACACCGGTAAGATGAAGTTGGTTGACACCGCTGGTCGCGTCGATAAGTTTATGAGCCGCTACGCAAAACGCTACGATAAGAAAGGCGCGAAATAATCACATTGCGCGCTTTGATCCCAAAACGGGCTGCAACCGGAGGTTGCGGTCCGTTGTTTTTTGCACGCCGGGAGTGCCCGGAACAAAATTTGCGGCAGGTGACAAAATAGTTGAACAATCTGCTGATTTTTAATCTATATTTGTACCTGCAGGCAAACGAGATTTTAGAATCTTAATGTAACGAATTATGAAAAACTGCATGAAACATACCCTGTTTGCCGCGGCGCTGGGCGTCGCGGCCGTCCTTACGTCGTGCGTAAGCCGGCAGGTCGTCGTCGAGGCCGAAAACCAGCGGGATTCGCTGGCAACGGTCGTCAGTGCGAAAGACTCGCTCATCAATGCGGTCTTTGCGGACATCAACTCCATTTCGGAAAATCTCGCGTTGATCAAGTCGCGCGAGAACCTGATCACCATGGCCGGGGCGGCCGAGGGTGGCCGCCGTCCCGTCGCGGAGATCAACAGCGACATCGCCGCCATCGACCGGCTGCTGAAGGAGAACAAGGAAAAGATCGCTTCGCTGCAGCGTTCCGCAGCCCTGCTGCGCAAGGCCAACCTGCACGTCGCGAGCCTGGAGAAGATGATCGCAGATATGAACGGGCAGCTTGCGGAGAAGTCGGGCGAGGTGGACCGGCTGCGCGAAAAACTGGCACAGATGGGCATCGAGGTCGAGAGTCTTTCCCAGGAGGTCGCCGTGCGGAGCGCCGAGGTCGAGAACCTCAGCAGCGAGAAGGTCGAGTTGCAGAACCAGCTGCATACGGTCTATTACATCGTGGGCCCCGAGAAAGAGCTGCGCGACGCGCAGATCATCGACAAGCAGGGATTCATCGGCCGTACGCTGACGGTGGGAAAGAACGGTAACCTGGACAGTTTCACGTCGGCCGATTCGCGCCTGTTGTCGGAGATTCCCGTCGGGCAGAAAAAGGCTTCGGTCGTCACGTCGCATCCCGAGGATTCGTACGAGCTGGTGGCCGGAGGCGACAAAATGGTCGAGAAATTGCTCATCACCGATCCCGTGCGGTTCTGGGAGTCGTCGAAGGTGCTTATAATCAGCTATAAATAAGGTATTCAAAGCCTGTTTGCAATGTCTTTTGGAGTCCCTGCCGACAACGGCAGGGACTTTTTTTGCCTTTCGCCGCGCCTATGGGGTTGGCTTTCCGAATTTTTTTGTACTTTTGTCCCAAATCTCACATTCGTACTTTATGGATTATCAACCCCAACCGCAGTTTGTGGAGTCGTCACTAAAAGAGAGTTGCACTGCGGATTGTAGTAGTTGTCCCACATTCCCTGCACCGTTTCGCCGCATCGGCGACTCGACCTACTGCAGGTTTTCGGAGCTGACCTTTGCGGCGGGAGAGGGTGCGTCCTTTCCGGCTGACCGCATGGTGCGCATTCTTTTCATTCTGTCGGGGTCGCTCAAACTCGAGCACGGCGCCGATACGGTCCGGCTGGTGACCTCGAAACAATGCGTGTGCCTGGCCCGCAACGAGAACTTTCTGGCCACGGCCCAGGATGACGATACCCATGTGGTCGTGCTGTCGCTCATCCATCGGATCGAGTTTTGCGAGCAGGATATTTTCGACAAGGTGATGCCTTACGATTCGGTTATCCCGACCGAGATCGTTCCGACACTTTCGATGCATTCCTCCATCGAGCATCTTCTGGGTTCTATCTTTACGATCCGGCAGATGGCCAACTGCGTCCGGTTCCACCGGATGAAGGCCACGGAGCTCTTTATGATGATCAAGGTGCTCTACACGCCGACCGAGCATGCTTATTTCTTCCAGTCGATGATTCAGCCGCAGGACAATTTTCGCGTCTTCGTCTGCAACAACTACGACAAGGCGCAGGGCGTGGCCGAACTGGCTTCGCTGGCGGGCATGAGCCTTTCGGTCTTCAAACGCCGTTTCGCCGAGCATTTCAACGACAGCGTCTACCACTGGATGATGCGCCAGAAGGCCCTCAAAGTCTTCTCCGACATTCGTGACGGCGAGGACAGCACCAAAGCGCTGATGAACAAGTACGGGTTTCGCCACTATACGCAGTTCAGCCGTTTCTGTAAGAATTACCTGCAGGCAACGCCCGCCCAGCTGATCGCTTCGATCAAAAAGAAATAGAACCCGGCTGCGGTTCTGATTCGCAGGAGGCTTCCCGGGAAGGGTGGCCTCCTTGCACTTTTTACCGCTCCAGCACGTAAACGTTCAGGTCGATCCACTCTCCGTCGGAGAGCTCCTCGCCCCGCGGTTCCACATGGCTGAGCCGGAATCCGAGCCGCCGGGGAATGGCGTTGCTCGGCAGGTTGCCCACACCGCAGCGGATTTCGATACGCCGCATGTCCATCTGCGTAAAGGCCCTGTCGCAGAGCGCCCGCACGGCCGCCGTCATGATTCCTTTTCCCTGCTGCTCTTCACGCAGCCAGTAGCCGATCTCGACGCTGTGCTTTTCGGCGTCGGCCGATTTGAAGCCGATCAATCCGGCAAAGGCCCCGCCGTCGCGGATCGTGTAGACCGGGTTGGCCGTGTCGGCGAGCATTCCGGCCACCACCGCTTCGCTTTGTTCGACGCAGTGGGTCTCGGCGACGAAAGGGAGCCAGCGGTCGAGGTGCCGGCGCTGGGTGTCGATCGAGCGGAAAATATCCGCGGCATCCTCCGGACGGAGCTGCCGGAGTGCGTAGGGGCCGAAAAGGGGAATCGTATTCATAGTGGGAGCGGTTTTCAAAATTTAAAGATAGTGAAAAGAACGGAGGGTTCCAAACCGCACTGCAGGCGGTCGGCGAGACCTTACGGCCTTCCAAAAGCGCCGTCACGGCACGAAAGATAGTGAAAATATGCCGGAACGCATATTAAAATAGGTGTGCCGGGTCCGGAAATAAGCTGTCCGGGAGGGGCGCGAATGCCGGCCGGACCGGCGGATGGCATAGTTGGGTGAGAAAGACGATATTTTTTGCGGAAGCTGTTGCGTTATCCAAAACTTTTCCTATCTTTGCACCCGATTTCGCCCGTGAACCAACGGCGTTCGGGCGCGGTTCTTTGAGAAGAGTTAAAAAGTAGAAAATTTATCCCGAATAATTTGCGCGGTAAATTTTTTATGCCTACTTTTGCAATCCAAAACGGTGAATACTGCCGATGTAGCTCAGTTGGCCAGAGCAGCTGATTTGTAATCAGCTGGTCGGGGGTTCGAATCCCTCCATCGGCTCGGAAGGCCGACGCAGGGAGGAGCGGCGGCAGTGCAAGACAAGGGAAGTTACCAGAGTGGCCAAATGGGGCAGACTGTAAATCTGCTGGCTTACGCCTTCGGTGGTTCGAATCCATCACTTCCCACTAAAGAAGAGTGCCGGTTGGAGTTGCTGGGTCCTGAACGCTGTTGAAAAACGGCGCAAGGGAAAGGATGACTCTGATACGGTTATGTTTTTGCGGAAGTAGCTCAGTTGATAGAGCATCAGCCTTCCAAGCTGAGGGTCGCGAGTTTGAGCCTCGTCTTCCGCTCCAGACGCAGACGCGTGTGATACGGATGACCCCAGCCGGCGTGGCGGGGACGTTTGTGTCGCCCGCTTGTTCTGCGAAATGAATTTTAAAACTTTAAAGCAATTTTTAACAATACTTTAAATACTTAATACTATGGCAAAAGAAAAATTCGACCGGTCGAAACCGCACGTAAACATCGGTACCATCGGTCACGTAGACCACGGTAAGACCACCCTTACCGCAGCTATCACGACTGTTCTGGCTAAGAACGGCCTCTCGGAGCTCCGTTCGTTCGACTCGATCGACAACGCTCCCGAGGAGAAAGAGCGTGGTATCACGATCAACACCTCGCACGTTGAGTACCAGACGGCCAACCGCCACTACGCTCACGTAGACTGCCCGGGCCACGCCGACTATGTGAAGAACATGGTAACGGGTGCCGCTCAGATGGACGGCGCTATTCTGGTTGTTGCCGCTACGGACGGCCCGATGCCCCAGACCAACGAGCACGTACTGCTCGCCCGTCAGGTGAACGTGCCGCGCATCGTTGTTTTCCTGAACAAGTGCGACATGGTTGACGATCCCGAAATGCTCGACTTGGTTGAGATGGAGGTTCGCGACCTGCTTTCGAAATACGAGTACGATGGCGACAACGCTCCCATCATCCGCGGTTCCGCACTCGGCGGCCTGAACGGCGAGCCCAAGTGGGAGGAGAAGATCATGGAGCTGATGAACGCTGTCGACGAGTACATTCCCATTCCCCCGCGTGAGAATGAGAAGCCGTTCCTGATGCCTGTCGAGGACGTGTTCTCGATCACCGGCCGCGGTACCGTTGTAACGGGCCGTATCGAGACCGGTGTCATCCACGTAGGTGATCCCGTTGAGATCGTAGGTCTCGAGGAGAAGATCTTGACTTCGACCTGTACGGGCGTCGAGATGTTCCGCAAGCTGCTCGATCAGGGCGAGGCCGGCGACAACGTAGGTCTGCTGCTCCGCGGTATCGACAAGAAGGAGGTAAAGCGCGGTATGGTACTCGCAGCGCCCAAGTCGATCACCCCGCACACCGAGTTCGAGGCTGAGGTCTACATCCTGAAGAAAGAGGAGGGTGGCCGTCACACGCCGTTCCACAACAACTATCGTCCCC
>OGCQ01000134.1_pt1 | contig 144549 bp, 112 predicted proteins | sample 1570161 | NCBI WGS metagenome assembly OGCQ01 (sample SAMEA4384402, study PRJEB24528) | human gut metagenome
GGCAGGTGAAAAATCGCCGGACCATCCGGAATAAACCATCGGCGGGAGTTACGTTTTCAAAACGTAACTCCCGCCGATTATTATATTACATGATCCGTGGGTTCTGAAGCTAAAAATGTATCCTCTGTAAGCCTCTGGTTGTTCTTTTATGGTTTAGTGGCTTTATTTTTATGCGGTTGTGAAATAGATACTTTGTTAAAACAGTTATTCTGGAGTTTTCTTACAGGTTGTACGATGATTTATTCTGTTTTGGGGTGGATTATTAGTGCCAATCGAAAGAACTTTTGGGTAGACTTTTCATCTTTAGGACATGCAATAATATAAGTATTTTTGTTGTACTTATACTTTTGGAAAGGTTGACGGACATTGAATATTATTGGAATCTTGTTTTATGCTGTATAAAAGTCATGGAATAAAGCAAGGGTTGTAAGAATGGAAATAGAGGAATCTTCTGAGAAAATACAGACAAAATGCGTCGCTTTACAAAAAGACATGGATAAACTCATAAATGTTAATGAGGTTTTGCGCAATTAGAAGTTGAATCATCAGAGTAAGAGCGTGCCAAAACCAATAGACATTTTGTAATCTTCAAACCTTTTCCCTGTATTTATCCCTACCAAAGGAGGAAATTATCTTTGGGTGTGAATATCATTAAATACCGTTGTGCCGGTCGATAGTCGGGGACTATTTCGATGCGAAATCCGCGCATACAGCGAAATTCCGGCGGAACGGAGAGCGCCAGGTCGGGAAAAATCGGGGAAAAGTCGTTTTTCGGCTGTTCAGGGGCTTTGCAAATCTATATAACATTCGGGGGTTTTAAGATGTAATGCGTTTTGTATTAGGATATTGTCGGTGGTTTGGGTCTATATTTTTGAAGCGGGGTATTTCCCCCCCCCGGGGAAATGGGTAATTTTGCCTCATCCCCTCATAGGAAGATTTCGATTCGTAATTTTTTTAATATACACCTAAACCTAATTATCCATGAAGAGAACCTTTTTACGCCTGTTGCTTTTATCGGGCTGTGTGTGTCTGCTTCCCTCCTGCATCGAGGACAAGGCGGAAGATGCCGCACACCGGCTCGTTGTGAGCAAGGTCGAGGTGGAGCTGATCCAGACCGGGATGCTGAATACCGGTTCGAAAGCCTCGCTCGACGTACTTGCAAACCGGGGGTATGTCATCACGTCCGACGCCGAATGGCTCGATGTCGACAAACCGACCGGAAAAGGCCGCGTTTCCGTGACGCTCGAAGCGAAGCCCAATGAAACCACCGGCGAACGTACCGGACACCTCACCGTTACGAGCGGAAAACTCTCCGAGCGGGTCACTGTGACGCAGACGCTCGATCCCGATCCCGACGACGGGAATCCTGTGGGATACACCTACTATGACGAAAACTTCGACTGGATTGCCGTATACGGCGGTGCCGACTGCGTAGGCGTCGGTTCGCAGGATAATGCGAAAAACATCTATTCCACCGGCGACGCACTGCAAAAGTTCGGCGAAGCCGGGCTCGAAGATTACAATCCGGTCGGCAGGACGATGTACGCCTGTGCCGGATATTTCAAGATGGGGGCGACGGACAAGCAGACCGGAATCATTCTGCCGGCGCTGAAGATCGGCCGCAAGAAAGCCTCCAATGTCGAACTTACGTTCGATGCCTGCCCGAATATCGGCGGAACCGGCAAGGTCGATGCGGTGACCGTTACGGTCGAGATCGTCGAGGGGCCGGGCACGGTCAACGGCAACTCCGACCGTGAGAGCGAGGGTATGAAACCCGACCAGGCCTGGAAATGGACGCCGATGAGCGTGAAACTCTATGGTGTGACCGCTGCGACCCGTATTGCCATCCGTTCGACGCAGCAGGGAGAGCGCGGGGTGACTGCCGGCGAAAAAGGTTATTTCCGCTGGTATCTCGACAACGTGAAGATCGTGAAAGCTCCGCGCAATTAACCCTAATCAATTCAAAATCAGAATTACAATGGATTTCAAGTATATGATAATCAGGGCGTCGTCCCTCCTGTTGCTGCTGTCGGGTTCTCTCTTCACGGCCTGCGACGACGACGATCCCGATGCGTTTATTTCGGTTTCCAAGCAGGAGATCGAAGTGGAATACAACGGTTTGACGGCCAACGGCGAGACGGTCAATTTCGACCTCGGGTCCAACCATGCGTGGCGGGCGACCTACGTCGAGGAGTGGATACATCCGACCCATACCGAGGGGGATCGCGGACGTACGCGCATCTTCCTTGCGATCGACGAAAACAACACGGGTAAAGACCGTGAAGGCTATGTCATATTCGAGGGCGACGGTTCGCGGCGAACGGTCGCTGTCATCCAGAAACTCAAAGTCGATGCCCTGATGGTTTCCCCGGGCAAGCTTACCGTCGTCAAATCCGGCCTGCTGGAGACGGGGGCAAAGGCTTCGGTCTATATCTCCGCGAATAGCGACTGGACGATCGAGGTCGCCGGGGACAGCGGTTGGATTACCCCTTCGAAAATCTCGGGCAAAGCCGGCGAAGAGGACGTAGAGCTGACGATCGCCCAGAATACGACCGGCGCCGTGCGTACCGGCACATTCGTCGTGGTCGCCGGTTCGAAGCGTGCGACCGTCACCGTGACCCAGAACCTCGAGGGGCTGAAAGTTTCCGCAACGTCATTCAGGGTCAATAAGTTCGGCTTTGCCGACGAGGAGCGCACGCCGCTGACGTTTACGGTCACTGCCGCCGAGGCATGGACCTCGACCGCCGACGGCTGGCTGACGCTCAGCCCGGCTTCGGGCGATGCGGGCGAAACCGAGGTGACGCTCACGGTCGGAGAGAACGGTACGGGGGCTCTCCGCAGCGGAGAAGTGAAGATCGTCACTGCGCAGACCGGACTCGAAGAGACCGTAAGTGTCAGCCAGAACGCCAAGGACAATCTGTTCGAGGACGACGGCCAGCAGGTCGGGCATGTCTATTATAACGAGCCGTTCGACTGGTGCAAGCCGTTCAACAAAGACGACCAGGTAGGCAGCGACGGAGTTAAAACCAGCACCCTGCCCATTTACGGCACGACTGAGGATCGGAAAGAGGGCAACGCTGCGTTCGTGAAATCGGGACTTAAGGATTATAATCCGGATGGAGAATGCATGTACCTGGCCTCCGATTACCTGAAAATGGGACGGGGCGGTAACCAGACCGGAGTGATCCTGCCGGCTCTCGATGCCGTGGCAGAGGGTTATTGCACAGACGTGGAACTTACGTTCGAGATTTGTCCCAATATCGGTGGCAGCAAGATCCCCGACGAGGTTACCGTTTCCGTCGAGATCGTCGAGGGACCGGGTACCATCGGCGGTGAGGCGAAGCTGAGCGACCCGATAACTCCCGAGGGTAAATATGTGTGGACGCCCGTGAGCATGAAACTCTACGGCATTACGGCCGACACCCGGATTGTTATCCGTTCGACCCAGCAGGGACAAAACGGCTACTTCCGCTGGTTCCTCGACGACATCAAAATGACGAAGATCGCAGCCGAATAGTCCTGCGGTGTCAAATCAATGAAAAACAAGAAGACAGATATGAAAAACAGATTTGCAGATACGGGAAAATCCTATGCAGGGTATTTTCTGCGTTTCGTGTTCTGCCTGGTGCTGACGGCGGTCGCGTCGCTGGCGCAGGCTCAGAACCGCAACCAGGTGAGCGGCAAGGTGACCGATAAGGCCGGAGAACCGCTCATCGGCGCTACGGTCGTAGTCGTCGGCACGACGACGGGTACGACGACGGGCACTGACGGGCGTTTTACGATCGGGGTTCCCGCCGGAGGCGAACTGAAATTCTCCTATATCGGCTATGTGGAACAGACCGTCAAGGTCGGCGCGCAGTCGGTGCTCGACGTCGTTCTGGAAGACGACAGCCAGATGTTGAAAGACGTCGTCGTGATCGGTTACGGTACGATGGAGAAGAGATCGGTGACTTCGTCCATCTCCTCGATCAAGGGCGACGACCTGGTGGCCGGTATGGGCGGCTCGACCATCGCCACGGCGCTTCAGGGCAAGATTCCCGGCCTGACCATTTCGGGCAGCGCCAGCCCTAACAGCAGCAATGACTTTCAGCTGCGCGGCGTGGCCTCGGTCAACGCCAGCAAAGGTCCGCTCGTGATTATCGACGGTATCCCCGGCGGCGACATGCGTGCGCTCAACCAGGAGGATATCGAGTCGGTCGATGTGCTCAAAGACGCCTCGGCTGGCGCGATCTACGGTACGCGCGCCGCCGGCGGTGTGATCCTCGTCACGACCAAACAGGCCCGGCAGGGCCGCGTAACGGCCCGTTATACGGGCGAGTTCTCGGTAGAAGCCATCCGCAAGACCCCCGACCTGCTTTCATCGGGCGAGTATGTCGAGTACGGACTCGGCGAGGATTACGGTTACGATACCGACTGGTACAAGGAGCTTACCAATGAACTTCCGTTCTCGCAGCGCCATTCGGTGAGCATTTCGGGCGGATCGAACGTGGCGCAGGTCTATACCTCTTTCATGGCGCAGAACCAGAAAGGCATCGTCATCGGCGACAACCGCAAAGACTATTCGGGGCGTGTCAACGCCAAGTTCAACCTTTTCGACGGGGTGGTCGAAATCCGCACCAATGCCCAGTTCCGCGAGGCCGAGCGCGACGACCGCAACTCGTCGGGCATCTTCAAGATGGCTTTCGGGCTCAACCCGACCATTCCGCTCCGTGACCCCGCCAATCCGTCGGCCTACAACGTCGTCGGCAACGGCATCTCGGGAACGAGCTTCAACCCCGTGGCCGATATCATGCTCCGCACCAACAACGGCAAGGACCAGTGGTTGCTCGCGGATGCCACCGTGAAGATCAACCTGATGAAAGAGCTTTCGATCCAGGGTACGGTCGGCATCGACAAGCGCCAGTACCAGCAGTACACCTACGTTTCGCACGACCATAAGGAGTCGATCGACAACAGCCGCCGCGGCGGAGCGTCGCACAAGTTCAGCAAGGACAACCGTGTCTCCATCGAGGCCTATGCCAACTATCACAAGGTTTTCCGCGAGGATCATACGTTCGATGCGGTTGCCGGTTATAGTTTCTGGCAGGCCGGCGGCGAAGATTTCAACATGGCGAATTACGACTTCCCGGTCGATGGGGTCGGTCCGTGGGATATGGGCGTGGGTTCGTACCTCTCGGAAGGGCGTGCCACGATGGACTCGGGCAAGGATCCGCGCGAACGGCTGCTCTCGTTGTTCGGACGTGTCAACTATTCCTACAAGGACCGCTACATGGTGAGCGCGAGCTTCCGCCGCGAGGGTTCCTCGAAATTCGGCGCAAACAACCGCTGGGGTAACTTCTGGGCCCTTTCCGGAGGCTGGCGCATCTCGAACGAGACGTTCCTGCGCGACGTGAAGTGGGTCAACGACCTCAAAGTCCGCCTGGGCTACGGCGTCACGGGCAACAACGGCTTTGGCAACGGCTATACTACCCGTATGTACAAGGCCAACGACATGTGGCCGACCAACGGCATCTGGCAGCCCGGTTACGGTTCGGTCCGCAACGTCAATCCCGACCTCAAATGGGAGGAGAAATCGGAGCTGAACTTCGGTCTGGATTTCTCGCTGTTCGACGATCGCCTGTGGGGTAAGTTCGATGTTTACCACCGCAAGGTCGACGACATGCTCTACTCGGTCAATGCGCCGATGCCGCCGATGGTGCACGACAAGATCATGAAGAACATCGGCAGCCTGGAGAACAAGGGCTGGGAGTTCGAACTCGGCGGGGATATCGTCCGCCGCAAGGATTTCCGCTATTCCTCGAGCCTGCGCCTGTCGCATAACAAGAGCAAGATCAATAATATGGGCGATGACGGTTTCTTCCTCGACCAGGTGACTTTCCCCTCGCCGGGCAACCCGGGTACGGCCGTGCGCCTGCAGAACGGCGTCGAGATCGGCCAGTTCTTCGTTTACAAGTATGCCGGGCTCGACGAGGACGGCAAGTGGATGATCTACGACAAGAATAACGAGATCGTGCCCGCCGTGGACGGCACCAAGTCGAATCTCGTCGCCGAGAACAAGCACTTCGTGGGCAATGCCATTCCGAAAGTGATCCTTTCGTGGGACCATACGTTCCGCTACAAGAACTGGGACCTGTCGGTTTTCCTGCGCAGCTGGCTCGACTACGACGTGTTCAGCCAGGTCAACATGTACTACGGGCTGGCCAACGATTCGCAGCTCAATGTCCTCAAGTCGGCCTATACGCGCAACCGCAACATCAAGGACGAGAAGATTCTCTGCGACTACTGGATCGACGACGCCTCCTTCCTCAAAATCGACGCCGTCAACCTCGGCTATACGCTCGACCTGAAGAGGTGGACGCGCTACATCCAGTCGGCCAAGATCTACCTGACGATCCGCGACGTGGCCGTATTCACCAATTACAACGGCATCAATCCCGAGGTCGACATCAACGGTCTGAATCCCGGTTTCGAGTATGTGAACAATACGGCGTCGATGTATCCGCAGACGACCCGTTTTACGCTCGGCGTGCAATTAACGTTCTAAATAAAATCAGAGATGAATATGAAATTCAAACATATAGCAGCCGTATTGGCCGGGGCGGCCGCTCTTGCCGCTCCCTCGTGCAGTCTCGATGAGAAGTTCTATTCGGAGGTGACTCCCGACACGTTCTTCACCTCGCCCGAGAGTACCTATGCCGTGCTGTGCCGTCCCTTTACCCATTGGAAGTGGTATATCGGCGCCGACCGTTGGTATCTCCAGGAGTTGACGACCGACGAGATGGTCTGTCCCAAACGCGGCGCGGACTGGTACAACGGCGGAGAGTACTATCGCCTGCACTATCATACCTGGTCGCCCGACGACCGTTTCGTCGTGAACACCTACGACGGCACGACGGGCGGTATTTCGCGTGCTTTGGAGGCCAAGGCCGACCTGGAGGGCGTCGACTACAACGCCATCGGGCTCAGCGACGCCGTCAAGGCCGACCATATCAACCAACTGAACGCCATCACGGCCTATTTTTACATGAAAGGGCTCGACTATTTCGGAGGAATGCCGATTTACCATTCGGTGAACGACGGCCTGCGTCCCCGCAATACGGCGCTCGAAACCTTCCGGCACGTCGAAACGCTGCTCAAAAACGCCATTCCCTCCCTGGCGAAGAAATCTTCGCTCGGAGCCTCGGAGGACGGTTACATCAAGCAGGCTGCCGCTGCGGCGATGCTGGCCCAGCTCTATTTTAACGCCGAAGCGTACATCGGAGAAAAGCATTTCGACGAATGCGCGCAGATCTGCCGCGACATCATCGGCGGTCTTTACGGCGTTTACGAACTGGACGATACGTGGTACGGCCCCCACACTTTCGACAACGACTCTTCGCGCGAGGCGATCTGGAACGTTCCGTCGGAGAACTCGAAGGTCGAGTGGAACTGGTATTTCAAGTATTTCTACCACTATTCGTCCTATGTCTATTTCGACATCGAAACCGCCGGTTACAACGGATTCATCCTGGCGCCTTCGCTCAATCCGCAGGGGAGCTACTATACCCAGTGGAAACTGGGCAGCCCCTACCGCAAGTTCAACGACAAGGACCTGCGCAAGAAGCCTTACCGCTATCTCGGCAACAAGCAATACGAGGGTATGTTTCTCGTCGGCAAGCAAGTCAATTTCGACGATCCGACCAAGGAGTGCCTGGGACAGAAAGAGTACAGCGGCAAAGTTATCAATATGGTGGATCAGGTAGCCCGCTTCTCGGAGGTGGGCAGCAAATACGGCTCGGTGGCCGAATTGCCTTCGACGATGGCCGACGGCGAGGAGAACTCGGGCATCCGTCTGGTGAAATCCCCGCAGCCCAACCTTGCGGACAAGCAGCTGCGCTGGAATCCCGACTGCCCGGTCATCCGCCTTTCGGAGATTTATTACATGCTGGCCGAATGCGAATTGCGCGCCGGACACAAGAAGGAGGCCGCCGAACTGATCAATCAGGTGCGTGCGCGTAACTTCGAGAACCGCAACGATCCCGATCCCGTGACCGTGGACAACCTCGACGAGTACCGCATGCTCGACGAGTGGATGATCGAGTTCCTCGGAGAGGGCCGCCGCCGCACCGATCTGATCCGCTGGGGTGCATTCACCTCCGAATCGTGGTGGGATCACACCCCCTCGAACGACCGGAACATGAACCGCTTCCCGATTCCCAACTCGGCCATATCGGCCAACAACCTGATCAAGCAGAATCCGGGGTACGGAGGTGCAGCCGAGGAGTAGAACGCCGCTTCTCCCCGGATGCCCGAGGGCGTCCGGGGAGAAGTCCGGCTTTTGCATAAACCAAACAAAAAAACTGAACAATGATCAAATACCTGTTTAAATACCTGCTGATAGTCCTGCTCGCCGTAGGCTTCACGGCCTGTTCCGAGGACGAAGGCGCCCAAATACTCGGCGGCCTTTACGAAAAGGTAGACATCACCCCTGAACCCGGCATGAACCTCGTGGGCCGCGTTACCGACGGCAAGAATCCGATCGAAGGCGTGGTCGTGAGCGACGGGTTCACCGTAACGGCCACCGATGCGCAGGGGGTCTACCAGATGCGTGTGAAGAAAAGCACTCCGTTCGTGTTCGTATCGGTGCCTGCCGACTGCGAAATCCCCCTTAAAGACGGTTTTCCGGCCATCTACAAAAAGATCAGTCTCGGCGACCGGGATGTCGTGCAGCGCAGTTTTACGCTCGAGCGCACCGGCAAGAAGGAGCGGTTCACCCTGTTGGCGTTGGCCGACGTGCAGATCGGCCGCGACGACGAGGTCGTCATGCTCGAAAAGGAGGTGCTGCCTTTGCTGGTGCCCTACGTACAGCAGGAGTTGGACAAGCCGGTCTACGGCATTTCGCTGGGTGACCTGGTGTGGGACAACATGCCTTTCCACAGCGTTTACAAGGAGCAGATCCGGAAGATCGGCGTACCTGTCTTCCAGGTGATCGGCAACCACGACCACGACAAGGCCATCGGCGTGGACACGGAGGCCGACCATAGTTTCCGTTCGGCGTTCGGCCCCACCTATTATTCGTACAATATCGGCGACTGCCATTTCGTCGTGCTCGACGACGTGCTCTACACCGGGTCTTCCAACTATACCGCCGAAATTACCGAGGCGCAGATGGCGTGGCTGGAACAAGACCTGAAATATGTCCCCAAGGACAAGCTGATTATCCTCGGCGTGCATATCGCCACCTCGCGCCGCAACCGTCCCACGAGCCACGTCGCCAACTACCGGGAGCTCTACGAACTGCTCGACGGGTACAATGTCCGCATTCTTTCGGGACATTCGCACAACAACTACACGACGACGATCTCCGAAACCATCGAGGAGAATACGCTCGGCGCCGTGATGGGCGCCTACTGGAACGGCGAGGAGCTGTGCAACGACGGCAGTCCCCGCGGCTATGCGGTCTACGAGATCGAGGGCAACCGGATCAAAAACTGGTACTACAAAGGCACGGCCTATCCCGAAGAGTACCAGATGTACCTCTACGGTCCCGGACAGGCGGTGTCTGAGAAATACCGCGACGGGTTGATTTTCAATATCTTCAACTGGCATTCCACCTGGACGGTCGAGGTGAAAGAGGACGATGCGGCCTGGACGACCCTGCCCTCCGGATCGAACCTGAAATACGAGATGGACCGCCGTGCCTATGACTTCATGTTCGGCGAAACCGTGCCCGAACACCGTCCGACGGCAGAACCGGAGTCGAACTGCGACCATATGTTTTATTACAAACCGTCGTCCGCGGCCTGGAACGAAGTCACGGTAAAGGCTTCCGATCCCTACGGCAATGTCTATACCGAGCGTATCCGCAATACGGCCGGTCAATAGTCCGCGCACGACAGCTTTTTCTCCGCACCGACTGTTACGGCGGTGCGGAGAATTTTAATACCCAACTCATTTTTAACGATTCATGAAAAATCGCATTTTACTGCTGCTGCTGTTTCTTTGCGGCGGGATCGCCGCTTCGGCGCAGCCTGCGGGCAATCCCCTCGTTTTCGGCGAAAATCGCCTGACGCTCATCACGCCGACGCTCTTCCGTCTGGAATTCGCCCGTGACGGCAAGTTCATCGACGATCCCACGATCTTCGCCTACGACCGTTTGAACCTGCTTCCTGCGGACCGGTTCGAGGTGCGGGCGCTGGGCGGCGACCGTTACGAGATCACGACCGAGGCTCTGCGTATCGTCTACGAGCATGACGGGTTCCCGTTCGGACTGCATAACTTTGCGGCCTACTATAAGCTCAACGGCAAGGAGAAGAAGTTCACCAACCGCTGCATCTTCCGCAACAACCTCGGCGGTCCGGTCGAAACCCTCGACCGCGTTACCGGGGAGATACCCATGCAGGACGGTCTGCTGAGCCGTGACGGCTGGTATGTGATCGACGACGAGCGGTCCGATCTCCTGGTCGACGGATGGCTCTGCCCGCGCGACACCCGCAGCCATGTGCAGGACCAGTACTGCTTTGTCTACGGCAACGACTACAAGGCCGCGCTGGCCGATCTGGGAGCCATCAGCGGGCGGGTTCCGATGACCCGCAAATACATCCACGGCGTCTGGTACTGCCGCTACTGGGACTACACCTCCGAGGAGTTTCTCTCGATCATCGACGGCTATGAGCAGAACGACTTTCCGCTCGACAATCTCGTCTTCGACATGGGTTGGCATACCTATACGGCAGAGATCGGAACCGGCCATGCCGGCAGCCGCAGCTGGACGGGGTATACCTGGGAGCGCAAAAGGATTCCCGATCCCGAAGCGCTGATCGCCGAGGTGCATCGCCGCGGCGTGACCGTGTCGCTCAACGACCATCCGCACGACGGCATCCGTCCCCACGAGGAGATGTACGGCGCCTTTATGAAGGATATGGGGGCCGATCCGGCCAAACCGCTTCTTTTCGACCTGGGCGACCGCAGATATATGGAGACGTTCTTCAAACACGCCCATCATACCACCGAGGATATGGGCGTCGATTTCTGGTGGCTCGACTGGCAGCAGAACTACCTCTATCCCGAGGTGCGGGGATACCGTTCCACCTCGTTGCAGTGGATCAACGAGCTTTACTACCGGGAGACGGAGCGGAAAGGGCTGCGCGGCGCGGGTTACAGCCGTTGGGCCGGATGGGGCGACCACCGCCATCCCATCCAGTTCTCGGGCGACGCGCAGGCCAACTGGGAGATGCTGGCTTTCGAGGTCAAACTCACGGCCGCCAGCGGCAATGCGGGTTGCTACTACTGGGCGCACGACATCGGCGGATTCCGCGGTGACCCCAATCCCGAACTTACCGTGCGTTGGACGCAGTTCGGAGCCTTGTCGGCCGCCCTGCGCGTCCACTCGACCAAGGATGCACGCCTCGACCGCCGTCCGTGGCTCAGCGGCGAACGCGAAACCGCCGCCATGCGCCGCATGTACCACATGCGCTCGGAGCTGATGCCCTACATTTACAGCAGCGTTTGGCAGACCCATTCGACGATGGTGCCGCTGAACCGCCCGATGTATATCGAATACGGCGGTGACGAACGCGCGTACTGCAACGAGCAGGAGTTCCTTTTCGGAGACCTGCTGCTCGCCGCACCCGTTTCCTCGCCCGGCACGGGGCCCGACAAGGTCGCTTCGCAGCGGGTGTGGTTCCCCGGAGAGGATGTCTGGTACGACTTCTTCACCCACGAACGCTTCGACGGCGGTCGGGAGTGCGAAATATCCAAGCCGCTCGAGGAGTTTCCGCTCTACGTCCGGGGAGGCTGGGTGCTGCCCATGCAGCCCTATACGCCGCGTCCCGCCTCGACGCCGCTCACGACGCTTGTCATGCGCGTCTACCCCTCGGCCGGCGACGCTGACAACACCTATACGCTCTACGAGGACGACGGTGTGACCCGGGATTATGAACGGGGTGCGTATGCGACCACGCAGCTCAATTACCGCCGGGCGGGCAGGGTGACGACCGTGACGGTCCGACCCGCCGAAGGCGTCTACGAGGGGCAGGTGGTCAAACGCGCCTACCGGCTTCAGCTTCCCGCCGCCGGGAAGATCGAAAAAGTGAGGGTCGGCGGCCGCACGGTGAAGCCCGTGTTCGATGAAACGCTGAAATGCAGTGTGGTGGAGGTTCCTGCGACTGACATCCGCCGTGAAGTGAAGATCGAAATTGTCGGTTGATCCGGTTGCCGGAGACCGCGACGTGTGACGAATCTCCGCCCGGGAACGGTGCGGGATTCGTCTTTTTTTGTAAATTTGTACATAAACCCGAACCGATGAAGATTTCTCTGCCGTATATCGTCTGCGCTTTCTGCCTTGTCGGGCTTTTTGCCTGCCGTCAGGGAGAAATGGAGTTGTTGCTGACCGAGCTGGACCATACCATCGAAAACAAGGCCGTTTATACCGAACGTTTCAACGGCCGCGCCGATTCGCTGCGCCGTGCGCTGCGGGACGCCGGTGACGACACGCGGCGCTGGCAGACCGCGAACCGGCTTTTCGACGCTTATATCACCTACAATATCGATACGGCCGCCCGTTACGTCGCCCTGATGTACGATCTTGCCGAGCGCACGGGCCGCCGGGATATGAAATTTCTGTCCACCACCTGCGACATATCCGTTCTGATCGGCCGTAACAACATCGAAGACGCCTACGACCGCATTCGGTCGCTGGATACCGCGGGTATCACCAGGCGGATGCGTGCGAGTTACTACACCCAGCAGATGGTCGTTTACAGCCGTCTTGCCTCGCAGAACACCTCCGAATCCCGCAGCAGGGCCTATGCCGATACGCTTGCCCGGATACGGCGCGTGCGCATCGGTTTCGACGGACACTCGTACGTCACACGCCAGCGGTTGCTGGCTATCGACCTGCTGTCGCAGCAGCGTTGTGACGAGGCGCTCGACGTGCTGCTGCCGCTTTACGATTCCCGGCATAGTTCGCGGACGCGGGCCCGCGTGGCATACAACATCGCCAACGTGTACGAAACCCTCGGCGATCGCGGACAGCGTAAATTCTGGCTCGCCCGTGCTGCGGTGAACGACCTGCAAACCCCCGTCCGGGAGTATCTCTCCCTGTATGAACTGGCGCTGATGATGTTCGAGGAGAAGGACATGGAGCGTGCGGCCCGCTATATTCAGTGTACGGTTGCCGATGTGCTTTCGTGCAACTACAATACACGTATCTTCCACTCGAGTCAGGCCGAGATGATCATCAATCAGGCCGTGGTTTACAGCATCAACTCCCGCAGCCGCATCCTGACGGTCATGGTCAGCGTTTTTCTGCTTTTGCTGGTGATCATAGCCCTGCTGCTGTTCCACACGCAGCGCCAGCACCGGCGGCTGAGGCGCAACACCTCGTTGATTTACGAAGTCAACAAGCGGCTTCACGAACGAAATGAACAGTTCCGGATCGTGAACGACCATCTGCGCGATGCCAACAAGATCAAAGACAGTTATGTGTTCCGCTATATGCAGCTCGCCACGCATTACATCGGCCGGGTCGACGAATACCGGATGGAATTGCGGAAAACCGCGAAAACCGACGGCACGGAGGCCCTGATGCGCAAGCTGCGCTCGCCTTCGGACGTCGACCGCAGTTATCGTGATTTCTACCGCATCTTCGACGAAACATTCCTCGGCATTTTCCCCGATTTTGTAGAGCGGGTCAACGAACTGCTCGAAGAACCGGCGCGTTTTCCGGTGCGCACTGACGGTGCGCTTTCGACCGAACTGCGTATTTTGGCCGTCATGCGGCTGGGGATCACCGACAGCGGATGTATCGCCAGTTTTCTGAACTGCGCGTCGGCTACGGTCTATACCTATCGCACCAAACTCCGCAATTCGGCGCTCGGATCGCGCAGCGATTTTGAAAAGAGGATTCAGCGTATCGGCCTCTGACAGGCATCCGGTCCGGCCGATGCCGTGCGGGACCGCACGAACGAACTGCTGTGGGCTACGGCCGGCGATGTGCTCCATACTTACCGCTACACCCGGGCTGACGGTAAACCGGCGCTGGTGTTGCAGGACACCTATCCGCTTCCCGACGGGCAGAAGGACGCCCACGACCTTTTTCCGGTGTACGGACTCAACCAGCTTTGGCTCACTACGCCCAATGCGATCTGGAAATTCAATGTCTCCTCCAAGGAGTTCGCCCGCTTCAATGCCAGCACGACGGTCAACGTCAAGTGCGTGTCGTCGGGCCCGGCCGATTACGAGACGATCCTGCTTTATCCGACGCAAAGCTACTGGTCGGACAAGCTGATCGACACCGGCGGCGCCCGGATCTACAAGGGTCGCTGGATGCTCGCCAATACGTTCAGTTATCCCGAGGACCATCAACCTCAAAACTGACAGACTTATGAAACACATCGTAAAATGGATCGTGCCCCTGCTCCTGGCCGCCGTAGCGGCAGGATGCGGGACAGAGCGTCGCAGTGCGCTCGAAGCCTATCGCAGCTGGTCCAAGGGGCTGTCGGTATCGCTGACCATGCCGGCTGAAAAATTGCAGCAGGTCAAAGAGGCCGGGTTTGATTATGTGGAAATGACGCTCAATTCGCTGCGCGGGAAATCCCCCGAAGAGCGGCTTGCGGCTATCGGGCGTTTCCGCGCCGATGCCGAGCAGGCCGGACTGACCGTCTGGTCCGTGCATCTTCCGTTCGGCCGCGCCTGGGATATCAGCTCGCCGGACGACTCGCTGCGTGCCGTTCATTTCGAAAACAGCGTAAATGCGATCAACACGCTGGCCTAAACTGTCCGCGACACCGGCGCCCAGTTGTTGATCGAGGATCTGCCGCGAACCTGTCTCTGCAACACTTCGGACGAGATGCTGGCCTTGTTCGGGCGGACAGACCCTTCGATCGGCATTTGCTTCGACACCAATCACCTGTTGCAGGAGACTCCCGGGCGCTTGCCGGTGCCTTTCTCTTGGCCGCGTGCAGCGACGACGAACCTGCGATTCCGGCACAGCCCGACTTTATCGTCGTGGGGCTCGAAGTCCCCTATACCGTCCGGATGGGCGATTCGTTCGAACTTTCGGTTCCGGAGGCGCTGACCGTCGTGAGCGGAGGCGATACGGAGCGCGTCGTGCTCAAAGCCAACCGCAAGTCGGTGAACATTCCGGCAAACAGCATTTCGGTGACCACGGTCAGCAAGACGGGGCTTTCGGAAACCCATCGTTTCGAGAAGATGATCTGCGTGCTTCCGACCGACGGGTATCCGGCCAAGCGGTACGGTGCGTAGCGAGCTATTAACCGATATTTGACTTTAAATGCGGTTTCTCGGGAAGAGGCGACAAACCTTTTTCCGGTGTTCGAAATAAAAACTCAGCCGGACACCGGCTGAGTTTTTATTTGTTATTCGTGCACGATCCGTGTCCGAAGCCGCAGGTCGGCCGAGGAGGAGCCGACCGAGATGATGAACTCGCCCGGTTCGACGGTGAATTTCCCTTGCAGCGAGTCGTAGAAGGCGAAGGCGTCGTCTTTCAGGCGGAGCGTTACGCGTTTTGTTTCGCCTTTGCGAAGGAATACTTTGCGGAATCCCTTCAGCTCTTTGGCGGGGCGGGGAACCGAACATTCCGGGTCGCTGACGTAGAGTTGGGCGACCTCTGCGGCGTCGGTTTTGCCCGAGTTCGTCAGGTCGAATGACACGGTGTAGACATCGCTTTCACGTGTGACCGTGAGGTTCGAATAGTCGAAGGTCGTGTAGCTCAGCCCGTAACCGAACGGATAGAGCGGCTCGGTCCGGGTCCGGTCGTAGCCCCGGTAGCCGACGAAGATGCCTTCGTTGTAGGCGATCCGCAGGTAGGTCTCCTTCCGGTAGTCGTTGAAGACGTTGTTGTAGTAATTGTCGTGCACGGGGTTGTCCTCCCAGCGTTTCTCGATGGTGATGGGCAGGCGGCCGCCGGGCGAGACCCGGCCCGAGAGGATCTCGGCGACGGCCTGGCCTCCCTCCTGCCCCGGGTACCAGGCCATCAGGATCGCCGCCACTTTGTCGTGCCATTTCGACATGTCGATTCCGCCGCCGCTGTTCACGACGAGGATCACGCGGTCGTTGAGCGATGCGGCGTGTCCGATCAGTTCGTCCTGACCCTCGGGCAGCGAGAAAGTGCGGTCGGAGTTCTCCTTCTCGGTCTCGGGGCTGAAGCCTACGCAGAGAACCACGGCGTCGGCCGTGCGGAGCGCTTCGTCGCGGGCCTCGAGGTCGGTGAATTCGTATTTGAAATGGACCGAGGCGCTGCTTGCCGTGTCGAAATACTCGATCACGACGGGGTAGGTGCGTCCGGCTTCGAGGTTCAGTTCGGCCGACCGGGTGGTGAGCCGGTGGTTGCCCCAGTCCCCGGCCACGCATTCGCCGCCGATGAAGATGCGGTAGCCGTCGTCGCCCCCGATCGTGAAGCGCAGCGTCGTGTTCGCCGCGGGTTTCAGTACGCCCGTCCAGCGGATCGAGAAGTTGTCTTCGGGCATCCCCTCCGCCGGGCTGCCCTTGCCCCAGTCGTACTCCACTGCGGTCTCCGTGCGTTCGATCACGGGTGTTCCCCGGAATTTCCGGTTGGGAAAATAGGCGGCCCGCAGGCCGGGTTCGCGGCAGTCGGAATCGGTGTAGAATCCACCTGCGCTGAGGTCGCTGCGGAGTTTGTCGCTCAGGTCGACGATCTTCCAGCGGCGGCCCAGCGATTGCATTCCGTCGAGCACCGGGACGGTCGAGCAGGGGTGTACGTAACCGCTTCCGCCGCCTGTCACGACCCGTGCGGCGTTGGGGCCTGCGACGGCGATCCTGCCTCCGCGCAGGGGCAGCAGGCCGTTGTCGTTTTTCAGCAGGACGATGCCTTCCCGGGCCAGTTGGAGGGCTGCCTCGCGCGAAACGGCGTCTTGCTCGGGGATGGAGGCGTCCCGCTGGTCGCGGTCGAAGAACCCGAAAGCGATGAGCGATTGAAGGATGTGCTGTACTTTGAGGTCGATGGTTTCTTCGCGCACCAGTCCCGTTTCGATGGCTTTCAGCAGGTTTTCGCGGTTCATGAACTTTCCGGAGGGCATTTCGAGATCGAGGCCCCCGTTTGCGGCGCTCGCAGCCGAATAGGTGGCGTTCCAGTCGGACATGAAGATACCCTCGAAACCCCATGCCTCGCGCAGCGTGCGCACCGCGAGGTCATAATTCTCCGATGTGTGCACGCCGTTGAGGGGATTGTAGCTCGACATCACGCTGCCGACCCCGGCGTCCTGCACGGCGCGCCGGAAGGCCGGGAAATAAATCTCCTGCAACGTCCGTTCGTCGATATCCGAGCTGGCATGGTGGCGGTTCCACTCCTGGTTGTTGCCCGCGAAGTGTTTGACCGTGGCCATCACGCCCTGCGACTGCACGCCCCGGATGTATTGCACGGCGATCTCTCCCGTGAGGCAGGGATCTTCGCCGAAATATTCGAAATTCCGGCCGCAGAGGGGCGAGCGGTAGATGTTCACGCCGGGGCCGAGCAGGATGTGGACCCCGCGCGCCCGGGCGTCGCGTCCGAGCCCGACACCCATGTTGTAGACGGTTTCGGGGCTCCATGTTGCGGCGGCCGCGATGCCGCTCGCATACATCGTGCTGCGGGTGTCGTTGCGGACCCCTTGCGGCCCGTCGGCCATGCGGATTTCGGGGATGCCCAGCCGCGGCACGGCGCGGATGTAGAAGTCGTTGTAACCTCCGATATAGTCGATTTTCTCTTCGAGGGTCATGCGTTTCACCAGCTCCGCGGCGCGGGATTTCGCGTCCGGGGTGATCGTCTGTGCCGGAAGGAGTGCGGGCGTCAGCAGAAGCGTGAACAGCAACAGTCGTTTCATTGGTTTGTTTTTGGGTTTCAGGGTATTTGCAACAATAGTAATACGGAGCTTTTATCGGCATTCACTTCGCCTGATGAGATGCCGGTGACGGCGACGGGCAGGACCCATTCGCTGCCCGAGGGAAGTTCCGCGAGCAGTTCCGAAGCCCTGAATGTGACGGTGACGTTCGCTTTCCAGCGCTTGGCGCCGAGTTCCACGCTCCGGGTGTCGAATGTGCAGTAGGTTTCGGGCAGCATCCGGTAGCCGGTTGCGTTCTCCTCGTTGTAACGGTCGAGGGCGTATTCGCTGATGCCCAGCCGGACGGTCACGCCGTCGTCGTTATAGCCGCCTTTGTAGACGGTGAGCACGGCCTGCGGCTCTCCTGACTCCGGGAATCCGACCGTTTGCAGGCCCGCCTGCACCAGATAGACCTCGGTGGGGATCGTGAGGTTCACCTCCCTGCCGTCGTTGCATGCGGGCAGAGAAAGCAGCCAGAAGCAGCAAAATACGACGGAAAAGCAGGTTTTCGTGAATGAAAAAGTTGGATGTTTTTTCATCGGTCTGTTCATTAGTAGGTTAATAACCCGGATTCTGGACCAGGTTTTGGTTGATGTTGATCTGCGAGAGCGGAATGGCCATCCAGTAGGACTTGGGGGTGATGAAGGTCCGCGTGCCGCTCTCCTTCATGTTAACCACCTGGTAGAATCCCGGGCCGTCGGAGGCTTCGAGGTTCCACGATTTGGGGGTGTGCCCCAGCATCTTGCCGGCGGTCTTCCAGCGGCGGATGTCGTGAAACCACCGTGCTTCCATCGCCAGCTCGATCAGCCGCTCCTGATGCAGTACGTCACGCAGTTTTTGTCCTTGCGGAATGCCTCCGGCGCGGTTCCACGACACCTCGAAGTCGGGCAGTCCGGCGCGTTTGCGGACTTTGTTCAGGTAGACGAGGCTCTGACTGCCGAGCGATCCGGTGTATTCGAAGTCGGCCTCGGCGTAGCTCAGGTAGAGTTCCGCCAGCCGGATCAGCGGAAAGGGGTATTCGCGGTAGGTGTATTGCTGCGACCCCTTGTCGTAGGCAAGTGTCCGATGGATCCACTTTTTCAGCACATAGCCCGTGCAGCTCTGGTACTCGTGGGCGATATTTCCCGTACTGCCCTGACGTTCGCCCTTGCGGCAATGGAGCGTGAACGACTGGTTGTTGATCTCGTAGGGGCCCCGGTCGTAGCCTACCGAGGCGTAGAAACGCGGTTCACGGTTGAGGTGCAGGAGGGCCGTCTCCTTGTCGGGGTCCATCTTGTAGAGGTCGAGGCCCTTCGTTTCAGGGTCGGCGTCCATCGGAAGCCCGTTCTTCGAGTAGTACGTCTCCACCAGTTCGAACGTCGGAACGACGTAGGGGTTGAAGCTCGACGTGTTGTAGGGGTCCTCGATACGCGCTCCGCCGCGGAACTGCACGTTTCGGATGTAGGTCTGGTCGCCCGAGGCCCACAGGTATTCGGGGTTCTGGGGCCACGTCGGCTCGACGAACAGGTCGTGGTAGTTGATCTCGCCCCGCTCGGCGTCGGGAAGCGCCGCCGCGGTGGGGTTTTCGTAGAGTTTATAGCCGTTCTCCTCGGCCAGTGCGATCGCCTCCTGGGCCGCCGTGCGCGCCTTTTCCCACTTTTCGGGGTCGTACTCCTGGGCGATCAGGTGCCGCCCCGACTTGTCTTTGAATCCGGCGTAAAATTCCGAGTTGCCGTTCACCAGCGGACTGGCGGCGTAAAGCAGTACGCGGGCTTTGATGGCCTTGGCCGCCACGGAGGTCGCGCGGCCCAGTTTGCCGGCAGGCTGTGTGGCCGCCATCAGGGCGGCGGCCTCGTCCAGCAGGCGGGTCACGAACGTCACGCATTCGTCGTAGGGACGGCGTTCGGGATAGATCACGGCTTCGTCCGTCTCGTTCTGGCCGATCTCCCGTTCGACGATCACCGTCGGGCCGTAGTACGACATCAGCTGCCAATGATAATAGGCGATCAGGAACTTGGCTTCGCCGATCCACTGGTTGCGGGTTTTGAGGTCGAGTCCCGGGACCTTGTCGACGTTGTCGAGCAGGATGTAGCAGTAGCGGATGCCCTTGAAAAGGTCGTAGTTCTGGCTTCCCGAGGGGTTGCCTTTGACGTTCCACATGCCGAAATAGGTCGTCGTGGCACTCTCCTCGTTGTAGAGCAGGCTCTTGTAGGGGAAATAGCGGACGGCCCCGACCCAGCCGGTCATCACGTCGCCGCCGGCGCAGTAGTCCGGCATTGGGCGGTAACCCGTGACGTTGGGGATGTAGTTGTAGAGCGTGGCGAGGAATTTCTCAGCCTGCGTTTCGGTTTTGAAGATGTCGCGCAGCTCGGGGGTTCCCTCCGGCAGCACGTCGAGGTAGTCGGTGCATGCGGCCGCGGAGATCGCCGCGAGCAGGACCAGAAGGCGGTGGTGAAGTTTTTTTATCATGGTTCTCGGAGGGTTAGAAGTTATATTGAACGCCGATTTTCAGCGTTTTCTGTAACGGATAGACCAGCCCGTTGCCGCGCCCCAGTTCGGGGTCCCAGTTTTTGAACGGGGAGAAGGTCAGCAGGTTCGTGCCGACGAAGTAGACACGCAGCGATTTGTGGGTGAAGCCCAGTTCGACGGTCTTCAGGCGCAGGTAGGCGCCGTTGCGAATCCAGAACGACGACCGCTGGGTGTTGTTCTTGTTGTAGTTGATGTCCAGACGCGGGTATTCCGCATCGGGGTTCGGGGCGGACTCCCGCCAGTAGTTGTCGGCGACCCATTGGGTCATGTTGAAGCCCGAGTACTGGTCGTCGCGGAACGGGTGCATGTCGATCATCTCGATTCCGTAGCGCCCCGTGCCCTGGAAGAAGAACGAGAAGTCGAATTTTTTGTACTGGATGTTGGCGCCGAAGCCGTAGAAGATTTCGGGGATCGTCGGGCGTCCGATCGAGGTCTGGTCGTTGTCGTCGATCACGCCGTCGCCGTTCAGGTCGCGGTATTTGATGTCGCCCGGGAGCACCGTGCCTGAAAAGGTCTGCACGGGGCTGCTGTCGATCTCCTCCTGCGAGGCGAAAAGTCCGTCGGCGACCAGTCCCCAGAGCGAGTAGATCGGCTGGCCCTTGCGCAGCATGTAGGGAGCCGTGCCCCGCGCCTCGTCGCGGAAGACCGTTTCGTTGTGGGCATAGGTGAACGTTCCGCGCACGGAGACGATCAGGTCCTTGCCGAAGGCCCGGTTGTATTCGAGCGAGCCGTCGACGCCGTAGTTGCGGACCTTGCCGATGTTGCCGTAGGAGGTCTCGCCCGTGTAGCCCATCGACGAGGGGAGCGACACGCGCTGCATGAAGATGCCCGAACGGTTTTCGTTGAAAGCGTCGACGATGATGCTCAGGCTGTTGTCGAACATGTTGAGGTCCATGCCGGCGTTGAACTTGCGGCTGATCTCCCACGAGGCGTCCTCGTTGCCGAGCAGCGTGATGCCCGGGCCCGACTGCTGGGCGTACTTGTCGCCGAAATAGACGTTGAGCTTGTTGTCCATCGTGATCGTCGAGATGTAGGGGAAGCGGGCCGCCAGGGCGTCGTTGCCCGATTCGCCGTAGGAGACGCGGAATTTCAGGTTGTTGACCACCTTGGTCAGCGGCCTGAAGAAACCTTCGCGCGAGACCACCCAGCCCACGGCCACCGAGGGGAAAAATCCGAAGCGGCGCCCGCGGATGAAATTCTCGCTGCCGTTGTAGCCGAAGTTGGCCTCCATGAGGTATTTGCTCTTGTAGCTGTAGGTGAGGCGTCCGGCGAGTCCCTGTTCGCGGAAGGGCAGCACGTCGGTCTCGGTCGACGAGGGGCGGTTGTTGAGCTTCTCGCGCTGGTGGTAGACCAGCATGGCGTTGACGTCGTGGTCGCCGAACGTGCGGGCGTAGTTGGCCGAAGCCTGGAACTGGAGTTCGCGGTATCCCGAGCCGCTGGTCCATGTTCCCAGGTAGGTCGAGCCCACGGGGTTCTGCGGCAGTTCGCGGATGGAGTAGTCGTAGCTCCCGTCGTCTTTGATCATGTAGTCCGAGAGGGTGTAGTAGAAGGGCCGGAAGTAGCGGGCCACGTCGTTGTAGGTCTTGTTGAAGAAGGTCACCATGCCTTTGACCGAGAGTCCTTTGGTGATGAAATCGAGGTTCTGGTCCACCTGCAGGTTGTTGGTCATGTAGTTGGTATGGCGGTCCTTGTAGCCCCGGCTCAACTCGGCGTAGGGGTTGATGTCGAGACCGTTGCCCCACGATTCCGAGTTGCCGTAGACCGTGTAGTTCACGCCGGCCTTCTCCGAGGGAAACGTTGCGGGGAACGACACCGGGTTAGCCCGCATCGTGTAGTAGAAGAGATCCGAGACCGAAACGTCGGGCAGGTGGCGGTAGTAGAGCTGGGTGTTCATGCGCAGGCTCACGCGCGTCGTGCGCGTCAGTTGTGCGGCGATGTTGCTCTGGAAGATGTATTTCTGGGCGTTGATGTTGGTGTTGAACTTCGATTCCGAGGGGCGGCGCACGATGCCGTCTTCGTTGTGGATCGAGGCGTTGAGGAAATAGGTGATCTTCGATCCGCCGCCCCGGGCGTTGATGTTGAAACTCTGGTTCCAGGTCATGTCCTTGAACAGCATCTCGTACCAGTTGTTGTTGGGAAAGACGTAGGGGTTGAGGCCCCGGCGCGTCCCTTCGATCTTCTCCTCGGAGTAATAGGGTTTGAAATTGCCGCGCTCGGAAAGGGCCGTTCGGGTCCAGAGCGCTTCGTTGAAAGCCTCCATGTAGGTCACGCCGTCGGCGATCTTTTGCACGCGTGTCGGCATCGAGATGCCCGCTTCGGCCCGGACGTTGACCGTCAGTTTCTCGGAGTTGCGGCCCTCCTTGGTGGTGACGATCAGCACGCCGTTGGCGCCCCGGCTGCCGTAGAGCGCCGTCGCCGTGGCGTCTTTAAGCACCGAGAACGACTCGATCGACTCGGGGGCCGTGTGGTTGAGCATCTCGGCCACGACCTCCACGCCGTCGATGATGATCAGCGGCTCCTTGTTCGTGCCGAAGGTCGAGATGCCGCGAATCCAGAAGTTCGCGCCGTCGGCTCCGGGTTCGCCCGACGACTGCACGGAGACCATGCCCGCAATGCGTCCGGCGAAGGCCGTCGTCAGGTTGCTCGAAGTGACCTTCAGTTCCGAGGGCTTCACGGCCTGCACGGCGCCGACGAGGCTCTCCTTCTTCTGGACGCCGAAGCCTACGACCACTACTTCGCTGATGCTGTTTTCGGCTTCGAAGAGCTGAACCAGCTTGAAGAGGATCGGGTTGTCGGCCGGGACGCGGCGGGTCTCGTAGCCCAGGAAGCTGAACGACACCTCGTGCGTTCCCGGGGGAACGTCGATCGAGTAGTAGCCGTCGGGACCGGTGATGGTGCCGGCGTCCGAACCCTCGACATAGACGCTGGCCCCGACGATCGGCCGGTTGTCGGTCGCCGAAATGACATTGCCGCTGAAGGTTTGCCTGGCGGTCACCGCGGCGGAGGATTTGGTCGGAGCCGGGGGCAGGGGGCTCACGGTGATCTGCCGTCCCCGGATTTCATAGGTCAGTCCCGATTTTTCCAGTAATTTGTCGAGGACTGCGGGGACGGGCTGTGTTGTCAGGCGGAGCGTGACGCGGTGCGCGGTGAGGCGCGGCCGGGTGTTGTCGGCATAGATAAAGGCGTAGTCGGTTTGTTTTTCGATCTGCAGGAACGCCTCCTGCAGGGTCGCGTTTTTCAGGTCGAGAGTGACCCGCTGCACGGCTTCGGGTGCGCCGAACGCCCGGACCCCGCCCGCGAGGAACATCAGTACGAGCAGGGCGCCTCCCCGGCGGATCGGGAACAGGCCGCGGCGCTGCATCCATTGGTAGAGTTGTGTCATTTATAAAGTTTTTAAGGTTGATAGCAGTTGTTTCAGGGGTCAGTTCGTGCGGGCCGTGACGCAGACCGCCCGCGTGCCGTCGGGCCGCTGTTCGATCCGGCAGTTGATGGGCAGGATGTCCGACAGGACGTCGAGCGTGTCCGAAAGGTCGTCGAAAAGCACCAGCTTGCCCGAGCAGCAGAGTTCCCGCACGTCGGGATCGCAGACGATTTCCACGCGGTAGTAGGCCGCGATCTGGGCGATTACCCGTTCGAGCGTGCCCGACGAGAAGGTGAACAGTCCGTCTTTCCAGCTGACGTACTGCGAGGGATCGACCTTGACGACCGTATAGTTGCCCGCCTTGAGGCTGAACATGTCGTTGCTTTCTAACTGCACCTGCTCGCCGTCGCCGGTGGTGATCTCCACGGCGCCGTGCACCAGCACGACTGATGCCGGGCGGTTGCTGTCGCAGTAAGCGTTCACGTCGAAGCTCGTCCCCAGGACCCGCGTGTCGAAGAGCGCGTTGTGGACGATAAAGGGGCGTTCGGGGTCGGGCGTCACGTCGATATACAGCTCGCCCTCGATGCTCACGCGGCGTTCGCCCTCTTCGAAGGCTGTCGGGAAGGTGAAGACCGATCCGGAGTTGATCCACACCCGCGAGCCGTCCGAAAGGGTGATGTCGGCCCGTTTGCCTTCGGGCACCACCAGCCGGTTCATGCGGGCGGGTTTCGCCGAGGCGATCTTGCGGCCGTTGATGCGCATCTCTCCCGAGGGGGCGCACTCGATGCTGGCGCTCTCCGAGGCGATGTGCTCGGACTGCCTGCCGGAGATCAGCCGGATCTCGGAGGCCCGGGCCGGAGAGGCGTCGGTCTCCGTCGGGGGGCGGAACACGCCCAGCAGGGCCGGAACGACCACTCCCGCCGCCACGACGGCCGCAGCCGCCAGCGCGAACAACTGGCGGCGCAGCAGCCGTCGGCGGCTGCACAGGGCCCGGTAGTCGGACATGATGCTGTCGTAAAGTTCGGCCTTTTCGCCCTCCTCGAGCGTGAAGTTGTTCAGCCGGACGCTGCCGACCGTCTGGATCGCCTTGCGAAATTCGGCGAAGGTCTCGGGGTGGTTCGCCGGGAACTCGCTCCAGAAGAGGTCTTCGCGCTTGTCGGGGTCGAGGCACCACAGCAGGAAATCGGGGTCGTTCAGAAAGTCGGCCGCGGTGTACTCCTTATATTCTTTGTTATCCATAATCGTTGTCGTTTTTCGGTTTTGTCAGGCCGTGAGCGCCGAGAACAATGCCAGCAGAAGCAGGCGGTCCTTGTTGCTGCGGAGCTTCCCGAGTCCCTTGGAGACGAACTTGCGCACGGCGTGGGGCGTGACGTCCAGTATCTCGGCGATCTCGGCATATTCCATTTCATACATGTAGCGCATGTATATCGCGCTCTTCTGCATCGGGCTCAGTTCGTTGAGCATGTGTTCGAGCATCGTCTTCAGCCGCGCGGCCTGCTCCGTGTCGATCAGGCTGTCGGCGAACGAAACGGTGATGCGCAGGTCCAGTTGGGGCGTCAGTTCCGTCGTGTCGCATTCGTGCCGTTTGAAGTCGATCAGCCGGTTGTAGAAGGCCCGGAACAGGTAGCTGCGGATGTTCTTTACGCCGCCCAGCTCGCGCCGCCGCGCCAGCAGGTTCAGGAAAACGTCGTGGATGGCGTCTTTGAGCGTCTCGCGGTCGAACCCGAGCCCGCATCCGTAGGCGTAGAGCTGGTCTGCATAGCTGTTGTAGAGGTAGACGCATACGTCGTCGTTACCTTCCAGGAATTGCCGGCCGATGATTCTGTCGTGCTTCATATCGTTCGAGTCATGACTCCAACTAAAAGACGGGACAATTCGGATTTTGTCCCCTTCCGCAGCCGGAGAAGGTGAAAAAAAGGAATGTTCCGTGAAAATAGGCAGAAAAATCGGGATTCCGGGGGACAAAATCCCGATTCGGGCGTCTACTTATCAGTAACAAACCATTCAAAAAATGTCCAACCTAAATTTAAACCGAATGACAAACATGAGACATTTCGCGCTCTCCCTGCTGCTTTGCGGCTGGTGCGGCATTGCCTTCTCCTGTGACAAGGCCGAATCGGGGCCGAAGGAGGAACCGGCCGAATCCCAATGGCGCAATCAGTCGTTTACGTTGGCTACGTGGAACGTGGCTTTCGACAACCCCGTCCCCTGGGATGACCGGAAAGCAATGGCGGCCAGTGTGTTCGATACCCAGGATTTCGATATCATCGGCATCCAGGAGCCCTGGCGACATGCGCTCGACGACCTGATCGCGATGCTGCCCGATTACGACCATACGGGCACCAGCGTCACAGGCAACCCGGCCGATACCGACTGCCACAACAATCCTATATTCTATAAGAAGGAGCGTTTCGAGCTGCTCGACAGCGGTTCGTTCTGGTTCTCGGAAACTCCCGACGTCCCCGGTTCCAAGAGCTGGGACTCCTACGGCATCCGTATGTGCAACTGGGGGAAGTTCCGCGACAGGCAGACCGGCGGTGAGTTTTTTCTCTTCAACACCCACTTCGACCACAAGGGCGAAGTCGCCCGCAAAAAGACGGCGCAGATTGTCAACGAGCGGGTGAAGAGCATCGCGAAAGGGTATCACGCCTTTCTGACCGGCGACTTCAACGGCGACCAGTGGTCGGAGCCCTACAAGATTCTGACCGACCAGTTCCGCGACACGCGCGACGAGGCCGTGCGGACGGAGAACGCCGACTGGCACACCTACAACGCCTATAATTATAGTGACAAGCCGCTTTACAGCGGTGCGCAGCTCGATCATATCATGCTGCGCCCGGCCGACCTCGATTTTGTGGTCAACGAGTGGCGGATCGTCAATACCGACTTTAACAAGGTCTATCCCTCCGACCATTTTCCGATCGTCCTGTCGTTCTCGTTCAAATTCGAACGGCAATAACCCAAAAACCGACCCGACATGAAAAAACTGTTCGCAATAGGAACGTGCTGCCTGCTCTGCGGGCTTTTCGGCTGCGAGGATTCCGGCGAGGCCGACCGTCCTGCGCCCGTCGCCGCGTTCACGACCGAAAAGGAGTCGTATGCCGCCGGCGAGAAGATCGGTTTCATCAACACCTCGTCATTCGACGCCGGTGAAATCATCGCTTACGAATGGGATTTCGGCGACGAGTCGGCCCGTTCGACCAAAAAGGAGCCTGTGAAAGTTTACAACGAGGCGGGCTCCTACACCGTCCGGCTTACCGTGACGGGCAGCAACGGTGCCGTCGACCAAAGCGAGAACAGCCTCGTGATCCGCGAGGACGACCGCGAACTGGTGGCCGATTTCACCTTTGAAAAAGAGGAATATGCCGTCGGCGAACCGGTTGCTTTCGTCAACCGGTCGAGTTTCGAGAACGGCGAAATCGTGGGCTATGCCTGGAATTTCGGCAGCGGTGACGCGGACGATGCCTCGACCGAGGAGAATCCTTCGAAACGCTACTCCGCACCGGGCGATTACACGGTCCAGTTGACCGTCACGACCGACAACGGACGCGAAAAAAGCTGTCAGAAAACCGTGACGGTCTACGATGCGGGGACTCCGCCCGTGGCGGCGTTCTCGGTTGCCCCCGGGATCGTACTCGCCGGCGACGAAGTGACCTTCACCGACCTGTCGACCGATGAGGACGGCGAGGTGGTGGCCTGGGCCTGGGAGTTCGGCGACGGTGCGACCTCCTCGGAGCGGCATCCGCTCCATACCTATCCGGAGAAGGGAGCCTATAAGGTGACGCTGACGGTGACCGACGATGCGGGTGTCACGGACCGGCAGGAACAGACCGTGAACGTCTGGCCCGGCGTGGTGTGGTCGCAGGAGATCGAAGCCAGCTCGACGCTGCGCGGCGTCATTCCGACCGTCGGGCTCGACGGCACGATCTACGTGACGAGCGACAAACTCAAACTCTACGCCTATGACAAGTCGGGTTCCCGACGGTGGGTGTACGATCTTTCGCAGGACGGCGCCGGCGGCCAGCAGAAATCCTCCGCCTGCGTCGGCACCGACGGTACGGTTTACATCCTTGCCGGCGGCAGCGACAAGGCGAAGAACATCTATCTCTATGCGATCCGTCCCGACGGCACCCGGAAATGGCGCTATGCCTATCCCCTCGGCGCCGTGACCGGCTATACCTCGCCGGCCATCCACATCAGCGGCAATGTGCTGATCGGTAATCAGGGCACGGGCGGTTCCGTCATCCTCGTCGACAAGGATTCGGGGCAGGAGATGTGGCGCACCCTGACGGTCGGCGGCGGCCTTACCGGCATGATCGCCTCGGACAAGGCAGGAACGGCCTATTTCGGACTTTCGGGCGGCAAAGGTTACGGCGCTGTGGATGCCGGGGGCGTCCTGAAGTCGTTCAATGTAGCCGACACCTACGATGTCAACGGTACGAGCATCGCCATCGACGCTGAGGGCAATACCTACGCCGGAGTGCAGAAGAGCGGTGCGGGAGCTGTCGTCTCCTGCGATGCGGCGGGGAACCGGCGCTGGGTGTTCACGCCCGATCCGGCCGGGAAGATCGATTTCAGCGGTCCGGTGCTGGGCGCCGACGGTACGGTCTATATCTCTGTAAACAAGACCGGCGGACAGATTGCCGCCCTCGACGGTCAGACCGGTCGGCAGCTTTGGCAGTACCTCTGCGCCGACGGATTCGGCGGTACGCCCGCCGTGGACTGTTACGGAAATATCCACTGCGGCGACAATGCAGGCTGGTACCACGTCGTCAAACCCGACGGAACGCTGCTCTTCAAAAAGCAGTTGGGAACCAACATGTGGTCCTCGCCGGTGATCGCTGACGACGGGATGATCTACGTCAACCTGAAAGACGGTGCGGCCTGCAAGCTGATCGCTTTCGACATGGGGCTGACGGGCCCGGCCGATTCCCCGTGGCCGCAGCGCGCCTGCACGGCCGCCCACATGGCGTTGCAGCGATAAAACGCTGTTTGGATGGAAAGTCCGGTCGGTAATTTTGCCGGCCGGACTTTTTTGTTGTCGGTATGGCCGTAATGACGCCGCGGAGAGAATATTTGAACGGAAATATTTGGTTATTCGGCCGATAATCCATACTTTTGTTCGGTAAAAATGCCTCTTGTACAGAGGTTGTTCATTTACAGGGGGTTCGGCGTCGCTTCTGGTTCAGGGGCATGGGCGTCGGGTACCGGAGATTCAGCGGTCAACCCTTGATTGCCTCGTAGTATAAATCGTGTCCGGTGACCGGTTTATCGTCTGCGGGGGATTGTAGAGTATATCCTTTTATCAACTATGTTCGATCAGCGCGGCGACGAAGAACACTGGTATGCACTGAAAGTCTTTTACAACCGGGTGTTCGAGGTCGAAAGGCTTCTCGCACAGGACGGGGTGAAGAGCTATATTCCGTTGCGCTGCGTGGAGACGACCGTCGGCGGGCGGACCATACGGCGGCGTGAACCGGCTGTTTCGTCGCTGATGTTCGTCCGCGGGCGCGAGCAATATGTGCTCGAACTCTCCAAACGGCTGAAGAACACCATGCCTCTGATGGCCTATTTCGACCGGGATACCCGGAAGCCGGCTGTCATTTCCGACCTGGAAATGAACGTCTTCATGCTGGTTACTTCGACCGGCGATCCCGGTCTGGAATATCTCGGCGAGGAGCCTTCGGACTTGCGCTCGGGGGATCGGGTGCGCGTCACCGAGGGACCTTTCAAAGGGGCCGAGGGGTACATCAAACGCATCAAGGGCAACCGGCGCCTGATCGTTTCGATCGAAGGTGTCGTAGCCGTGGCGACGACTTACATTCCGGGGTGTTTCCTGGAGAAGATCGCCTGAAACTGAATCCGCCTCTCCCGGACGGATTTCCGTTGTGCCGGGACATCTGAAATACGATTAATCTGATATTTTAATACGAAGGCAACGGGGTTCCGGCCGCCTTCGTAATTTCTAACAGTAAAGACCGTCCTGGATTTTCCTTGGGTTGCGCGGTTTTTACCGGTTTCCGGGTGGTCGCCCTCCGACGGCCCGGAGCTATAACACGCCTTTCTGATGTTTTACCGCCTGCTGTCACGGTTTGGTGCTGAGAAGTACCTGTCGTCACGCTACTTTTCGTCGTGGCTGATCCTCGTTATCGACTCGTGTGTTTCGGTTTTTGCCACCTTTATCGCGTACCTGCTGATACGCGGTCTTTTTCCGAATCCGGTTTTCACATTCTGGTACGGATTGTGGCTGCTTGCCGGTTCGTGTGTGCTGAGCGTCGTTCCGTTCGTCCTTTTGCGGACGTTCCGGAGCATCATCCGCCATTCGACACTGCGTGAGATATGGAAACTCGGCGCTGCGGTTCTTTCTAAGGACGTTCTGATGTTCTTCTACGTCCTTCTCCTCACCTCGAAGACATCTCCGGCTTATGCGGCGATTTCGCTGGGTTTTCTGCTGGACGCTCTGGTCACGCTGTTCCTGCTGCTGGGGCTTCGCCTCTGTATGATCGTGGTTTACGACCTGATTAAACTGAAGCAGACGCGCCGCGACAACTGCCGCCGGGTGTTGGTTTACGGTACGGGCGACAAGTCGGTGTCGTTGGTTCCGCGGCTGCAGAACTCGCCTCACTACCGTGTCGCTGGTTTCCTGACGTACGGCAAGCGTCTGCGGAATCATACGGTTGCCGAATGTCCGGTCTACTATTTCGAGAATGCCGAAAGCATGGAGTATCTGCGGGACCGCTTCGACATCGATGCCGTGCTGTTCGCCACGAACGACGATGCGCAGGATGAGCAGGAACGTCTGATAAATTATTGTGCGGAGAAGGGGATCAAAGTGTTGATAGTGCCGCCGATCGACGAGGTGATCGACGGTAAGATCATGAAGCAGTCGATCCGCGAGATCAAAATCGAGGACCTGCTGGGACGTCCCGAGATCGAGATTTCGATGTCGGAGATCGAGGCGAATTTCGCGGGGAAGACGGTGCTCGTGACGGGCGCCGCAGGGAGTATCGGCTCGGAATTGTGCCGCCAGCTGGCGACGTTCGGGGTGAAAGAACTGATTTTGTTCGACAATGGGGAGACGCCGATGCACAACCTGCGTCTGGAGTTGGAGGAACGTTATCCGAAACTGCATTTCGAGCCGGTTATCGGGGATATTCGCATCGAGCGGCGCCTGGACTTCGCGTTCCGGACCTACCGTCCGCAGGTGGTATTTCACGCTGCGGCCTACAAGCATGTTCCGCTGATGGAAGAGAATCCATGCGAGGCGGTGTTGGTGAACGTGGCGGGAACGCGCAACGTGGCGGACAAATGCATCGGGTACGACGTGGAGAAGATGGTGATGATCTCGACGGACAAGGCCGTGAACCCGACGAACGTGATGGGCTGCACGAAGCGTCTGGCGGAGATTTATGTGCAGTCGTTGGGACTGGCCGTCGGACAGAACAAGATTCCGGGAAAGACGAAATTCGTGACGACGCGCTTCGGAAATGTGCTGGGCTCGAACGGAAGCGTTATTCCCCGCTTCCGGGAGCAGATCGCCAAAGGCGGTCCGGTGACGGTTACGCATCCGGAGATCACGCGTTTCTTCATGACGATTCCGGAGGCATGCCGGCTGGTGATGGAGGCGGCCACGATGTCCGGGGGCAATGAGATTTTCGTGTTCGACATGGGCGTTTCGGTGAAGATCGCGCACCTGGCACGCCGGATGATCGAATTGGCGGGCTTCGAACCGGACCGGGATATCAAAATCGAATACACGGGGTTGAGGCCCGGGGAAAAACTCTATGAGGAGGTATTGTCGAACAAGGAGAATACGCTTCCGACGACGCACGACCGTATCCGGATCGCTAAGGTCCGGGAGTACGACTACGAAGAGGCCCGGGAGGTTACCGAGGAGCTGGAGGCGCTTTCGCGTGCCGTGAGCATCCCGGACATGATCCGCCTGATGAAGAGGGCCGTTCCGGAGTTCAGGTCGAAGAACTCGAAGTTCGAGGAGTATGATTGTCGATAGGCAAAATAGATTGCAGCGGGAAATGTATAAGAACCGAGTGCTATAAAACAATGGGTGTAAAACAGCAATTATTATCAGGTGCATTTTACTTGACGATCGCTAAATATTCCAATTACTTCGCAAGTATTATTGTATTGTCCATTGTTGCCAGAATTCTGCCACCCGAGGATTTCGGCATTGTGGCAATAGCATCGGTTATTATCGGCTTTTTTAATCTTTTTTCTGATTTCGGTATTGCATCTGCCATTATCCAGAACCGGAATTTGAGTCAAAATGATATAAAGAATATTTTCTCATTATCTTTTTATGCCGCAGGATTCTTCGTAATAGCCTATTTGATAATTCTTTATCCTATTAATTTAATCTACCAGAATTCGCAGCTTTTAAGAATAAATCTAATCCTTAGTATTCAATTGGTATTCGTTTCGCTTAATATTGTTCCTAATGCATTGATAATTAAGGCTAAAAGATTTCGGTTTATCTCGATTCGAACACTTGTAATTCATTTGTTGTGTGGTTCGCTTGCAATAGTCTGCGCTTTGTTGGGGTGGGGTATTTACTCCCTGTTGGTTATTCCGCTCCTTTCGTCGTTACTTATTTTGGTGGTCAATTATTGGGCATATCCAGTCGAATTTACTTTTCGGCCGGCTTTCGCTTCTTTTAAAAAGATATTGTCTTATTCTTTATTTAATTTTTCGTTCAATCTCGTCAATTATTTTTCCCGGAATGTGGACAAGCTAATTATCGGAAAAGTGGAAACAATGGCCAATTTAGGCTATTATGAGAAATCCTATTCTCTCATGTTGATGCCTGTTCAGAATATAATATCCATCTTAAATCCGGTGCTCCATCCTGTTCTTTCAGATTATCAGGATAATAAGGACCTTCTATATTCTTATTTCGTGAAACTGGTGAAAATTCTGGCCTATATCGGTCTTCCGATTTCTGTTTTTCTCTACTTTGCAAGTCCTGATTTGGTTCATTTGATCCTGGGACCTCAATGGGGGCCCGCAAGCCCGATTTTCCAAATGTTTTCTATATCAGTTGGCGCTCAAATATTGTACACGTTACAAGGGCCTTTTTTTCTCGCGCTGAATGAGCCGAAGAAAATGTTTTATTGTGGAGTCGTCACCTTTTTCTTCAATATAACTGCTATTGGGATGGGGCTGTTTGTATATAAATCGCTTCTTGCGGTCGCACTGTTTTTAAGTCTGTCCTATATGCTGTCTTTCTTGTTTACATTTTGGATAATCGTCCATAAAGTATTCAGCCGCTCTTTTCCGAGGTTTATACTTCAGTTAACCCGGCCCGTTTTGGTTGTTTTGGTCGTAGCACTGGCGTTGGCTTCGGTTCCATGGTGCGATGTGCATTCTGGATATGTCCTGAATATTTTGTGGAAACTCCTGATAACCGGGGGCGCGGCGTTGTTTTGCATGATTCTGTTCTGTAAGGACATAGTCCGGAAAAAAATAGTATGAAGGCGCTTTATATTGCTTTCCAGCCTTTGCAAGACGGGAGCGGAATTTCAAAAAAAATATATGCCCAATACTTTGCGCTTAAAGAGTTGGGACTGGATATTGAATTTTGTTGTCAAAAAACGGATAACGGACGTTTGTGCTACGTTGTTGATGGCACCGGCATAATCGATATCCTGGGGTCCGGGCTGAAAGCTCATATGGGACTCTATTGTCGATATGCCGGATTACGGAAATATATTCTCGAGAATCATGTCCGGTTTGTATATATCCGTTACATTCAGATAGCTACGCCATTCTTCCTGTCTTTTTTGAAAATTTTGCGTAAAAACGGGGTTATTGTATTTCTTGAAATCCCGACATTCCCGTATGACGGGGAATATAAGGCGCACTCTTTTCTCAAAAAAATGCAGCAACGTGTCGAGAAAAAGTGCAGGACTTATTTTTATAAGTATGTAGACCGGGTTGTCACGTACAGCAATGATCTGTCGATTTTCGGGATTCCGACCATTCGTATTTCCAATGGTTTGGATATGGCTCAAATCCCTCTCAGGAACCCTGTCCCGCATCAGGGTGTGAACCTGATTTGTGTCGCTATGTTCAAAAGGTGGCATGGCATAGATCGGCTGGTCGAGGGTCTGCGTCAATATTATTCGTCCCGGCAGGATACCAAGGTGTATTTGAGAATTATCGGAAATGGAAACTCCTATTTCCAATCGGTAAAGGATTTGGTATCTAACTATTCGTTGGATGAATATGTCACTTTTGAGGGGATCAAAACAGGGAAAGACCTGGATGCTCTGTTTGATGATTCGGATCTTGCCATTGGTTGTCTTGCATGCCATCGAAAAAATGTATATGAGGTCCGCTCTCTTAAGAATGTTGAATATGCGGCACGGGGCATACCTTTCATTTATTCTGAATGTAATGATGATTTTGATGGCAGAAATTATGTATATAAAATCGTTGCGGATGAATCTCCCGTTCATGTTGGCGCTTTATTGCATTTTATTGCCGATAACCATCTGAGTCCGTTATCAATCAGGAAGACTATTGAGTCTGACTTGTCCTGGGTTGGACAAATGGAAAAAGTTTGCATGTTCATCAAACGCGATACATAAACGAGAATGGCTTGAACTATCAGTCTTTGCATAAAGTATATCTATGATATTTATCTGCTTAGTACTATTTTTATTGATATTGTTTCCAATCCTGGAATACTCCCGCAGCCGGATTCTCCATGTATGTTTGATTCTGATATATGCGTTTGTCTTTTCCTTGCGATCCGATTCAGTCCCGGATACCATTGCGTATAAGGAGATGTATTTGGGTTATTACGGATCAGACACTATAGAGTCCGGCTATCTTTGGCTGTGTTCGGTTTTCCGGGAGTGGGGTTTTAGCTTTCGGGAATTTCTTTTTATCTGGATTTTTGCGTGTTTGATAATATGGCGTTACTGCACTGTCAGAATAACGAAATCCAATGATTTATTCGTCGCTCTGATGCTGTTTATGTCGTATATGGGAATCTATAATTATGGAATCATTCTACGTGCGGCCACGGCATTGACAATCATTTTTATAGCATTGACATATTATTTAAACTCGAATTCGAAATATCGGATATTGGTTTATTGGACGTTGTGTTGGGGAGCGATTCAATTTCATCAAACGAGCATTGTGTTTTTTGTAATGCCATTTGTTTGTAATCATGTATATTCAAGCAAGCTTCTCTACTCCGCTATAGTATGTTCCATGCTTCTTACGTTTAGCAGCGGGATTTTTATAAACCTTCGGGAGTTATTGTCCGATGCGTTCGAAAGAGTCAATACTTTCGGTTATCTGACTCGATTCAATTCTTATCTGGATCGAAGTGAAGACATTCAGACTTTCAGTTTCTCATTAACACAATTGAAATTCTGTTTGTTCGCTGCATTCTTTGTCTATGGACGGAATTATCTCTGGAAGGATGGACGTGTTGTGGATGGGTTTAACTTTTTCCTGAATCTGTACATTGTCGGCGTCCTTTTGTATGCGTTGTTCAGCTATATGATAGCCGGCGTCCGGATCGCTTATATGGCGTTGTTTTTCGAGTTTATTCTGGAAGCTATTATTATCTTCCATTTGCCCAGGCAGAGCCTTAAAGTTGCTGTTTTTGTCGTGGCTGTTTTAGTCAACTATACGCTTTTGTTCGCTCATGTTCCCAAGCTTATTAATTATATATAGCGATGTTTAATTATCGGAGGATTCTGTTTTTTGCACCGCGTTTCTTTGGTTATCCGGAAATAATCGCAAAACGATTGGGAGAGAAAGGGGCATCTGTCGATTTGTTTTTTGACGAACCTACAAATGTTCTGTTTAAGTTGAATCGGATTTTTCGAATCTGTAATTATGACGTGCGGTCTTATTGGAAAAACGTGGAATCACACTTAAACGATCATTACGATTGCATTTTTATCATCAAAGGAAATTTGTTGCCAAAATTTTTCTACGAAACTCTAAAAAACAAATATCCCGACAGCTTTTTCATACAGTATCATTGGGATGATATAGATATTGCATCGTCCGCTGGTGTGAAGGAAACGTTTCAGTATTTTGACAGGATATTGTGTTACAATGTTTTGGATGCGGAAAAGTATAAAATGTTGTTCCGGCCGTTCTTTTTCTGCGGAGATTTAGAGCAGTCCGTTGCAAAAAATATCGATTTGTTTTTCATAGGGAGTTATTCAATATCCCGGTACAATACGGTTAAATCGTTGTTTGCTTTAAATGATTTGACGGGTTTTAGGTTGAAAAAACATTTTTATATCAATCCGGCTGTCTACATCCACGATAAACTTCCATTGTCCGATCTGGGGCAATTTAACTATTCAAAGATGTCTTACCCGAGAATGGTTCAGTACATCAAACAGTCGAGATGTTCTGTCGATATTCCGTTTGAAGGACAGCAAGGTCTTACAACGAGAAGTTTCGAGTCTATACCGTTTCGGACTAAAATAGTTACGACCAATAAGAACATCCGATTTTATGATTTTTACTCTCCTGAGAATGTTCAGATCATTGATTCTCAGAACCCGATCGTGGATTTGGATTGGTTGAGAGCTCCTTTTAAATCGGTTGATGCCGAGTTGATTATGCGTTATTCGCTGGACTCCTGGATTAGCGATGTTTTCCGTTCCTGATGAAAAACCGATGAAAAAAGTCCTGGTTCTCGGTTATTTTGGCTATCGTTCAAATCAATTGGACGGCCAAACGATAAAGACGCGCAATATCATGCGTCTTCTCCAGGAGAATATCGGACCTGTGGATTGGTTTGATACGCAGGATATACGTGTTCGTAAGGTTTCGCTGTTCAAGATGTTCTGGAAAATCGGGAAATGCGATACCCTCATTTACATACCGGCACAGGCCAATCTGAAGTTTTTCTTTCCGTTTATCTATCTCCTGTCTTGTGTAGCGCGTGTAAGGATTCATTATTTCATAGTTGGAGGGTGGTTGTATGAGATGGCCGGTCATCTGCCGTTGCATCGTTTCATGCTGAAAAGAATTTGTGGGATTCATTCTGAAACGAATCTTCTGAAAGAAAATCTGACGCGGGGATTTGGATTCGGGAATGTCGACGTTTTTCCTAATTTCCGGTTCTTCGATTTTGAGCATGAGGAGTGTCGCTGGCACGAGGGGCTGCGGTTGGTATTTATGGCGAGAATCCGTAAGGAGAAGGGTCTGGGTGCAATCTTCTCGTTAGGTGATTTCATCGAACGAAAAGGGTTGCAGGATAAAATAATAATTGATTTTTATGGGCCGCTCTTTATAGAAGATGAAGACTATTTTCTGAAAGGAGTGGAGCGATACCCTTTCATGAATTATCGGGGGCTTTTATCTCCGGAGCAGATTTCTCGGATTTTACAGCATTACGATGCGTTGCTGCTGCCGACCCGTTATTTTACCGAGGGACTTCCTGGTTCTGTTGTTGATGCATATATCTCAGGGATTCCTGTGATTGTGACCAAATGGCAATATGCCGATGAATTTGTCCAAAATAATGAAACCGGCATCATAATCCCTTTCAACGATGGTCAGGCCGAATTGAATCAAGCTGTTTGCGAATTATTGACCGACCCTGAAAAGCTGCTGGATATGAAACGCAAGGCTCTTCGAAAAAGCCGTGATTTTTCGGCTGAAACCGCTTGGTCGCTAATGAAAGATCTATTGGACAAATAGTTTATGGCTAATTCTGTATATACCCGGATTTAAAATTTCGTCTCTAATATGAAAGTAATTAAAATTTGCGTAATCGGACTCGGTTACGTAGGCTTGCCTTTAGCCCGCCTCTTTTCGACAAAGTATGAAACCATTGGTTTCGATATGAATCAAGAGCGTGTGGATGCCATCAATAGTGGATGTGACGCTACATTTGAGGTTCCTGACGATCTTCTGCAGGCTGCTTTGAAAAATGGTTTCCGTTGCACGACGAGTTTAGATGATATATGGGATTGCAATTTCTATGTGGTTGCAGTCCCGACTCCTGTAGATGAGAATAATCGTCCCGACCTGAAGCCTCTTTTAGGGGCAAGCGAAACTGTCGGTAAAGTCATTTCAAAAGGAGATATTGTCGTATATGAATCGACGGTATATCCGGGTGTTACAGAGGAAGAATGCCTCCCTGTCGTGGAAAAGGTGAGCGGATTAAAATTTAATGTGGATTTTTTTGCCGGGTATTCCCCTGAGCGAATTAATCCCGGGGATAAAGAACATACGGTCGAGAAAATCCGGAAAGTTACATCTGGGTCAACACCTGAGATTGCTGATATTGTTGACGGTGTCTATAATTCCGTACTTGTCAATGGCACGCATAAGGCTCCGTCTATCAAGGTTGCAGAAGCTTCGAAGATTATTGAAAACTCCCAGCGCGATGTGAATATCGCGTTTATGAATGAACTGGCGAAGATTTTTAATGCAATGGATATCGATACCAACGATGTAATTGCGGCAGCTTCATCAAAATGGAATTTCATCAAATTGACTCCGGGATTGGTCGGAGGCCATTGTATAAGTGTCGATCCTTATTACCTGATTCAAAAAGCGCAGGTTTATGGCGTACTTCCGCGCGTAATGTTTGCTGCCCGTCGTTTGAATGACGGTATGGGAGATTATGTTGCAACTCAGACTATCAAGTTGATGAATAAGAAGGGGGTGATGGTGAAAGATGCGGAAATCCTGATTCTGGGTATTACATTTAAAGAGAATTGTCCGGACATCCGCAATACGAAGATTGTAGATATTTACCATACATTACAAGAGTATACGAATAACATTACGGTATATGATCCATGGGCTGATGCTATGCATGTACAACATGAATACAGTTTGACTATTTCGAGTCAATCGTATGAATCCTTGCATGGCCGGTTTGATGCCGTTATTTTGGGGGTAGCCCATAAAGAGTTCAAAGATAAGGATATTAGGGCTTTGTTGAAAGATCGCACGGCCGGTGTCGTTTACGATGTAAAAGGAGTCCTTGACAGAGCTTTGATTGACGGACGGTTGTAAAATGGGAGTTTGCATGTTGTCGATTATTTGTCCGATCTATAACGAAGAAAAATATATCGTCGGCTGTATAGATTCGATTCTGAAGCAGGACTATCCGAGGAATGACTGGGAGGTACTTTTTGTGGATGGCATGAGTACGGACCGAACCCGTGAAATCGTGCAGGATTATTGCCGGAACTATGATTTTATCAGACTGATCGACAATCCGCAGAAAATAGTCCCCCATGCAATGAACAAAGGCATTTCAGTCGCAAAAGGGGATGTTATCATTCGTTTGGATGCCCATGCGCTTTATAAGGACGATTACTGTTCTGTTTTGACCAAACAGTTGAAAGCGTTAGGGGCGGACAATGTCGGGGCGGTTTGTAAAACCGATGTTCAGCATAAAACGTCGAAGACTTTGGCCATCCGGGAGGTTTTGAGTAATAAATTTGGAGTCGGTAATTCTGTTTTCCGGGTCGGCGCCGACCGGGCGATGGAAGTCGATACGGTTCCATTCGGCTGCTGGCGGCGCGATGTATTCGATAAATATGGTCTGTTCGATGTCCGGCTGGTGAGAAATCAGGATATCGAATTTAATAAAAGAATTCTGCGCGGAGGTGGAAAAATCTATATCGTGCCGGACACGTATTGTGTCTATCTGGCCCGTGAAACTTTTAAGGCGCTGGCTTTGAATTGTTTCCAGAATGGAAAATGGAATGTCCTGACAGTGCACTACACGAAGCAGTTCGATTCGCTTTCGCTGAGGCATTTTGTGCCTATGTTGTTCGTGTGCTCGCTGATCGTACCCCTATTTGTCGGTATGTTCTATTCTCAGACGATGTATGTGTCGTTAGCCTCCATGCTGATGTATCTGTTTTTGTTGATGCTGATATGCGGCAGGCTGTCTTATGCAAAAAAACTCAATATCTTTTATCTGTTGAGTAGTTTTTTAGTTCTCCATTTTTCCTATGGATGCGGTTCGATCGCGGGACTGTGGAGTGTTTGGTGGGAGAAATCAAATAAATGATGAAATTTTTTTTCGACCGGATCTTCTCGTTATTCGGATTGTTGGTTCTGGCTCCGGTATTGCTTGTTGTGGCAGTTCTTATTAAGATACGGATGCCGGGAGGCCCTGCCATCTTCAGGCAGCGACGTGTCGGACGGAACGGTAAACTTTTTACGATGTATAAATTCCGGTCGATGACCGTAAGTCATTCGGGATCGTCGGTTTCGGTTGCCGGAGAGAGCCGTATCACGCCGTTGGGGGCGAAGCTGAGAAAGTACAAACTCGATGAACTCCCCGAATTGTGGAATGTTCTCAAAGGCGATATGAGTTTCGTGGGGCCGCGTCCCGACGTCCCGGGGTACGCGGACCGGTTGCAGGGCGAAGATCGGCTTATCCTGAAGCTCCGTCCCGGGATAACCGGTCCGGCTTCCCTGAAATATGCCAATGAGGAGGAGCTGTTGGCGCAGGTTGCCGATCCCCGGCGATACAATGACGAGGTAATCTTCCCCGACAAGGTTCGGATCAACCTCGATTATTATTACAACCGGACTTTCTGCGGGGATATCCGGTTGATCTTTCAGACGATTTTCCGCTCCTGCGAATTGGCGGAGATACAATCATAAATCGATCAATTATGCGCGAAAGAATTTACCTCTCGCTGGCGCAGATGGGCGGCGGAGAGCAGGCGTTTATCAAGGAGGCTTTCGACACCAACTGGGTGGTGCCCTTGGGACCCAATGTCGATGCCTTCGAAAAGGACCTGGAGACTTTTGTCGGTGAGGGCCGGCATGTCGTGGCGCTTGCTTCCGGAACGGCGGCAATTCACCTGGGGCTGCTGCAACTCGGCGTAGGTCCGGGCGATGAGGTGATCTGCCAGTCGTTTACCTTTGCGGCGTCGGTCAATCCCGTTGCCTATCTCGGCGCGAAGCCGGTCTATGTCGACAGCGAGGCCGATACATGGAATATGTCGCCCTGCTTCCTTGAAGAAGCAATTCTCGACCGTAAGGCCAAAACCGGAAGATACCCCAAGGTGATCGTGCCGGTGCATCTGTATGGAATGCCGGCCAAACTGGATGAGATATGTGCCGTTGCTGCCAAGTACGGCATTCCGATCATGGAAGATGCCGCCGAGGCTATCGGTTCCGAGTATAAAGGCCGGAAATGCGGTGCATTCGGCGAGTTCGGCGCTTTGTCATTCAACGGCAACAAGATGATCACCACCTCCGGAGGCGGGGCGTTGGTCTGCCGGACCGGGGAAGAGGCCCGGCGCACGATGTTCTACGCTACGCAGGCCCGGGAGAACCGGCCCTACTATTATCACGAACACGTCGGTTACAATTACCGCATGTCGAACATTTGTGCAGGCATTGGCCGCGGACAGATGCAGGTGCTTGCTGAGCATATCGCCCGGAGGCGGGCGATCCATGTCCTGTACACCGAATTGTTGGCGGACGTAAAAGGCGTTGAGGTGATGCAGAACCCCGCGGCTGAGTTTGATTCGAATTTCTGGCTCACTTGCATTACGGTCGATTCGGGTGTTTGCGGAGCGACGGCCGATGACATCCGGCTCCGCCTCGAGGCTGAGAACATCGAATCGCGCCTTTTGTGGCGTCCGATGCACATGCAGCCGGTCTATGCGGATTGTCCGTTTTACGGTGACGGTACAGCCGAACGGATTTTCAACAAAGGACTGTGCCTTCCCTCGGGTTCGTCGCTCACGGACGAACAGATCCGGGCGGTTGCAGGTGTGATAAAAAACAGCGTTGGCCGTTAGTTCGTGGCATATCGCTTGCAGCCAAAAGCCGCAATCCTGAAGGGTTGCGGCTTTTGCTTTTTAGATGTAATTTATTCAAATGCGGAAGATTTGCTGTAATATGTTTGAATATATTAAAAATTTTTACTATATTGTTCCCGCAAAATGCAATCCGGCCGTGACGCTCCGGTGTGAATATGTAATTTTGCGCCTATCTCGAATAACTTAAATAAAAAATGCGTATGAAGCAAAAGAAAATGCTTGCACTGACCCTTTCCCAGCTCGGACTGCTCTATCGCCAGGAGTTACCCGGCCTTGCAGCCCTCGCCGACGCCAGCAGCGACGGTGCGGAGTTTTGCATGCGCCTCGGGGAGTTCGTGGACCGGCATGCCGCTGCGGAGAGCGAAGCTGCGGAGCAGATTCGACTGTTGATCGGTTACGACGGACAAGAAGTCCATGAATTATCCACGGACTGTCAATTGGAAGTACAGACCTTGACGCTGTTGTGGCAGTTCCTTACCGGACGGCTCGCAAATTCCGAGATGCCTTCCGACCTGTTTGTCGATCTGTTCCATCTGTTCCGCCTGCTCGACGGGGCGGAAATCCCGCTGCCTTCGCCGCAGCGCGTGCGCAACCGCACCGAGCGCTGGCTTTCGGGGCAGGACGAGGAGGTGCGGGCCATCCGCGCCGACAACCGCGAGCGGATGCTGCACCTGCTGGTGCAGAAGATCGAGAACCGCAAGTCGAAAACCCCGTCGCGCTATCTGTTCGCCGAGGGGATGACTTACGACGAAAAATACCGGCAGGTGGCCGCGTGGTGGGACGATTTCCGCTTCCAGCTGGCCATGGCCGTGAAAAGTCCTTCGGAGCTGAACCGCTTTCTGGCCGGGTCGCTGTCGTCGGAGACGATGTACCTGCTCTCGAAGGCCCGCAAGAAAGGGATGCCCTTCTTCGCCACGCCCTATTACCTTTCGCTGCTCGATGTCACGGGCGACGGCTACGACGATGCCGCCATCCGCAGCTACATCCTCTATTCGCCGCAGCTGGTCGAGACTTACGGGCAGATTCGCGCCTGGGAGCGCGAGGATGTCGTCGAGGCGGGCAAGCCCAATGCCGCCGGGTGGCTGCTGCCCGACGGACACAACATCCACCGCCGCTATCCGGAGGTGGCGATCCTGATCCCCGACACGATGGGCCGCGCCTGCGGCGGCCTATGCGCTTCGTGCCAGCGGATGTACGATTTCCAGAGCGAACGCCTCAATTTCGAATTCGAGGCGCTGCGTCCCAAAGAGTCGTGGGAGCGCAAGCTGCGTCGGCTGATGAACTATTTCGAAGAGGACACCCAGCTGCGCGACATCCTCATCACGGGCGGTGACGCGCTGATGAGCCAGAACAAGACCCTGCAAAATATCCTCGAGGCGGTTTACCGCATGGCCTGCCGCAAGCGGAAGACCAATGCCGGGCGTCCCGACGGGGAGAAATACGCCGAATTGCAGCGCGTGCGTCTCGGATCGCGCCTGTTGGCCTACCTGCCGATGCGTGTGAACGACGGGCTGGTGGAAATCCTGCGCGAATTTCGTGAGAAGGCGTCGGCCGTCGGCGTGAAGCAGTTCATCATCCAGACCCATTTTCAGACGCCGCTCGAAGTGACGCCCGAAGCCGAGGAGGCCATCCGGAAGATTCTTTCGGCGGGATGGCTTATCACCAACCAGTTGGTCTACACCGTGGCTGCCTCGCGCCGCGGACACACCGCACGTCTGCGGCAGGTGCTCAATTCGCTGGGCGTGGTGTGCTATTACACCTTCTCGGTCAAAGGCTTCGAGGAGAACCGCGCGGTCTTCACGCCCAACAGCCGCTCGATGCAGGAGCAGCACGAGGAGAAGATTTACGGACGCCTTACGGCGGAACAGGCTTCGGAACTCGACGCGCTGCTGGCCGACGGACGCGATACGGCGGCCAAGCTCCGGCGTTTCATGCGCAAATACCGCCTGCCGTTCCTCGCCACGGACCGCAGCGTGCTGAACCTGCCGGCCATCGGCAAGAGCATGACCTTCCGGCTGGTGGGTCTCACCCCCGAGGGGCGCCGCATTCTGCGCTTCGACCACGACCGCACGCGCCGTCACAGTCCGATCATCGACCGCATGGGCGAGATATTCATCGTCGAGAACAAGTCGGTGGCCGCTTACCTGCGCCAGCTCGGCAAAATGGGCGAGGACCCCGAGGATTACGCTTCGATCTGGGCCTATACCCGGGGCGAGACGGAACCCCGTTTCGGACTCTACGAATACCCCGGTTTCGGGTTCGGCGTGACCGGCCGGGTGAGCAACCTGGAGCTGGGGCAGATACAATAAACGGCACTGATTTTGCGTTTGTTATATAATGATTATTAAACGAATGCAATGATGAAAAAGACGATTCACAGAGCCGGGACCCGCGGGTACGCCGATCACGGCTGGCTCCAGACACACCATACTTTCAGTTTCGCCGGATATTACGACCCCGCGCGCGTTCATTTCGGCGCCCTGAGGGTGCTGAACGATGATACGGTGGCTCCGGGCGAGGGGTTCGGGACGCATCCCCACGACAACATGGAGATTGTTTCGATCGTGCTCTCGGGCGCGCTGAAGCACGGCGACAGCATGGGGCATATGAAGGTGCTCGAACCGGGTGAAATCCAGGTGATGAGCGCCGGCACGGGCATCACGCACAGCGAGATGAACGCCAGCCGCGAGGAGCCGGTGAAGTTCCTGCAAATCTGGGTGCTCACCGATGCAGATAACCATACGCCCCGTTACAACCAGGTCGAGCTGCTGCCCGGGAAGCGTAACGAACTGCGGCTGATCGTGGGCCCCGAGGGCCACGGCGGCGAGCACGTCGGGTGGATTCATCAGCAGGCGTGGTTCTATACGCTGGGCCTCGACGCCGGGCATGAGACGGAGTACCGGATGAATCTCCACGGCAACGGAGCCTATGTCTTCGTGGTCGAGGGACGCGCCGAGGTGGCGGGCGAAGAGCTCGGACCCCGCGACGGCATGGGTATAGAGGATGCTGACGATTTTCGGATCAAAGCCTCCGAAGATGCCAAGTTGCTGATTATTGAGGTTCCGATGGAGGTCTGAACCGTTTCGTTAGAAGCAAATCCGCCGGAGTGCAGACTCCGGCGGATTTTTTGTGTTTTAGAACTCCGAGGTGAAATGGAAGCGGATGTCTTTGAAATTCTCCTGTGCCAGGGCGAGCCCGTAGCTCGTGTCGGCGAGGAATACGTCGCGGCCGTGTTTGTCGACAGCCATGTTGGTGTGTTTGCGGCGTTTGAAGTCGGCCAGCTGCGCGGCGTTGTCGCTGTCGATCCAGCAGGCTTTGTAGATCGAGATCGGCTCCCAGCGGCATGCGGCGCTGTACTCGTGCTCCAGTCGGTATTGGATGACCTCGAATTGCAGCGCGCCTACCGTGCCGATGATCTTGCGGCCGTTGAGCGACGAGGTGAACAACTGCGCCACACCCTCGTCCATCAGCTGGTCGATTCCCTTGGCCAGTTGTTTGAATTTCAGCGGGTCGGCATTCTCGATGTACCGGAACTGCTCGGGGGCGAACGACGGGATGCCCGTGAAACGGAGCTTCTCGCCCTCGGTGAAGGTGTCGCCGATTTTGAAGTTGCCCGTGTCGTGCAGGCCCACGATGTCGCCCGGATAGGCGAAGTCGATCACCGACTTCTTCTCGGCCATGAAGGCCGTCGGCGACGAGAACTTCAACTGCTTGCCGCTGCGTACGTGCAGGTAGTTCCTGTTGCGCTCGAATGTGCCCGAACAAATCTTCAGGAACGCGATGCGGTCGCGGTGGTTGGGGTCCATGTTGGCGTGGATCTTGAAAACGAAGCCGGTCATTTTCGGCTCTCCGGGCTCCACCGGCCGGGTCTCGGTCGGGGCCGGGCGCGGCGAGGGGGCGATGCGCACGAAGCAGTCCAGCAGTTCGCGGACGCCGAAGTTGTTGACCGCCGAGCCGAAGAAGACCGGGGCCAGTTCGCCGCTCAGGTATGCCTCGCGGTCGAATTCGTCGTAGACGCCCTCGACCAGTTCGACATCCTGCCGCAGCTGGTCGGCGAATTTCTCGCCGATGTAGCCCTCCAGCTCTTGTGACGCGAGGTCCGAAATTTCGGCCGTCGAAGCGTCGGCCGTCAGTTTTTCGTCCGACGTGAAGAGCGAGAGGTTCTTTTCGTAGAGGTTGTAGACGCCCTTGAACGTGGGGCCGTTCGAGATGGGGAAAGCCAGCGGCCGCACGCGGATCTGCAGCTCTTTCTCAACCTCGTCCAGCAGGTCGAACGGCTCTTTCGAGGGGCGGTCCAACTTGTTGATGAAGACGATCACGGGGGTCTTGCGCATGCGGCAGACCGCCATCAGCTTGCGGGTCTGGGACTCGACGCCCTTGGCGCCGTCGATCACGATGATGACCGAGTCCACGGCCGTCAGCGTGCGGTAGGTGTCCTCGGCGAAGTCCTCGTGCCCCGGGGTGTCGAGGATGTTGATTTTGCAGCCCCGGTATTCGAAGCCCATCACGGCCGTGGCCACCGAGATGCCGCGCTGGCGTTCGATCTCCATGAAGTCGGACGTTGCGCCTTTTTTGATCTTGTTGCTTTTGACGGCTCCGGCCACGTGGATGGCGCCGCCGAACAGCAGCAGTTTTTCGGTGAGGGTGGTCTTGCCCGCGTCGGGGTGGGCGATGACGGCGAAGGTTCGCCGCCGGGTTATCTCTTCCTGTTGTGTCATGCGTTATTTTAGATCTGATTTTAATTTGTCGATTGTCAGGCAAGGTCGTTGACTATGGATCATACTGTGACAATTCGAACAAATTAGAACTAAATCTTCTATTCTTGTCTTTTCATTCGGGCGCATTTCTGCAATTGGCTTAGTGTGGTGTACTTCTATAAAGTCTTGGCCGATAGCTCCGTATTTCTCGAAAAATGAAAATCCGCATATTTCACAACGAAGATTGCCTTTTGCAGATGCTTTTTTTAACCTAATGATCGTTTTATTGCGTTCTCGGATTTTATGCACCACTTCTTTTACTGTTCCTTCGAAAGCCTCGGCTTTAACATTTTTTGTATTTTGGGCAAATTCGAATGATTCAGGTGATATCCAAAATTTGTGTTGCCGTTTGGTCAGTTTTTCTTTTGGAATGCCTAAACTTAAACAATATTCATGATATTGGATTTGTAAATCTGCGCATGCTATTTTTTCTCCTAAAATCCTATTGATTCTAACATCTGTTTCACTTCCAGTGATTGTATGAAGTTTGCGGTTTGTAATATGTTTGTCAATTGTATTTGCTTTATATCCGATATATTTACTTGGTACAAAATGGAATGATCTTTCATCGGAATCCGCCGTATTGTAACATATGAAATTATTACCACGTCGGATAAGTTCAACCATTTGGTTTCTTTTGTCCTCTCCTTCTGCATATGTCAAATATGCTTCTACTTGGCATATGTTTTGGATAATATCTGTAATATTTTCAACGAGTTGCATCTTCATATTTATTCTTTCGGGTAATCGGCGTTGTAGTGGCAGCCTACGGACTCCTTGATCTCGCGGCCCTGTTTGATGACCAGGTAGGCGATGGCGATCATGTTCCGCAGCTCGCACAGTTCGCGGTTGGGCTTGGTTTTGTTGTAAAGCTCCTCGGTCTCCTGCCAGAGTATCTCCAGCCGGTGCATGGCGCGTTTCAGCGAGAGGTTCGACCGCACGATGCCCACGTAGTTGGACATGATGGTCTGCATCTCGCGCTTCGACTGGATGATCATAAGCATCTCCTCGGTGTGCTGCGTGCCTTCGAAATCCCAGTCGGGGATGCCCTCCTGGAAATCGACCTTTTCCAGCAGCGACGCGGTGTGCTGCGCGGCCTGGTCGGCGTAGACGACCGCCTCGATCAGCGAGTTCGACGCCAGGCGGTTGGCGCCGTGCAGCCCCGTGCACGAGGTTTCGCCCAGCGCGTAGAGCCGTTTGATCGACGTTTCGCCGTTGAGGTCGACCTTCACGCCGCCGCAGCAGTAGTGCGCCGCGGGGGTCACGGGAATCCAGTCCTTCGTGATGTCGATGCCGATCGAGCGGCATTTCTCGTAGATGTTCGGGAAATGGCTCCGGATGGCGTCGGGGTCCTTGTGCGTCACGTCGAGGTAGACGAAATCCGAACCCCGCTTGGTCATCTCGCGGTAGATGGCCCGGGCCACGACGTCGCGCGGCGCGAGGGATTTCATCGGATGGTATTTGTCCATGAACTCCTTGCCGTCGGGCAGCCGCAGGATGGCTCCGAACCCGCGCATGGCCTCGGTGATGAGGAAATTGGGCTTCTCGCCGGGGTTGTAGAGCGTCGTCGGGTGGAACTGGATGAACTCCATGTTCTCGGTGATGGCCTTGGCGCGGTGGCACATGGCGATGCCGTCGCCCGTGGCGACGTTGGGATTCGAGGTGGTGGAGTAGACGTTGCCGCAGCCCCCGGTGGCTACGACGGTGAATTTCGACAGCATGGTCTCGATCTCGTTCGTCTCGAGGTCCAGCACGTAGGCCCCGAAGCAGGCCAGTCCGCGCGTGTGGCGCGTGACGAACTCGCCCAGGTGGTGCTGCGTCAGCAGGTCGATGGCGAAATGGTGTTCGAGGACCGTGATGTTCGGATGCTTCTTCACCGACTCCACGAGCGCCCGTTCGATCTCGGCTCCCGTAAGGTCCTCGTGGTGGAGGATGCGGTGTTCCGAGTGGCCGCCCTCGCGGTTGAGTTCGAAACGCCCGTCGGGGGTCTTGTCGAAGCGCGTGCCCCAGGCAATGAGGTCCCGGATCAGCTCCGGGGCGCGCCGCACGACCAGCTCCACGGCTTTCTCGTCGCACTTGCCCGCTCCGCAGACCAATGTGTCGCGGATGTGTTTTTCGAAGGTGTCGGGGGCGTATGTGACCGAACAGATGCCGCCCTGGGCATAGTTGGTGTTGCACTCCTCGATCTCGCCTTTGGTGACGATCGTAACGTGTCCGTGAGCCGCGGCCTTCAGCGCGAACGAGAGTCCCGCAGCGCCGGAACCGATAACCAGAAAGTCGGTTTTCATGGGTTTTTCCTTTTTCTATTGCCTTGCAGCGCCGCAAAGTTACAAAAAATAGTAACTTTGCCGCATAATTTCCGGCAAAATATGGAACGACATATCGACATAAACCGCTTCGATTACGACCTTCCGGACGAGCGGATCGCCAAATTCCCCCTCGCCGAGCGCAGCGCTTCGAAACTGCTCGTCTGGCGCGGCGGCGGGATTTCCGAACGGCATTTCGCCGACATCGGCGACGTGCTGCCTGCGGGTGAACTGCTGGTCTTCAACAACACGAAGGTCATCCGGGCGCGGATCATCATGCACAAACCTTCGGGAGCGCGTATCGAGGTCTTCTGCCTCGAGCCGCACGACCCGGCCGATTACGAACGGGCTTTCGCCGTCACGGGCGGATGCGCGTGGTCGTGCATCGTGGGCAACCGTAAGAAGTGGAAAGAGGGGTATGTGGAGATCAATTTCGACTGCGAGGGGCGCGCCGAACACCTCCGGGCGTGGATCGCTGAGGACCACGGCCGCGAATGCGTCGTGCGCTTCGAGTGGAGCGCCCCGATGACTTTCGGGCAACTGCTGGAGCATCTCGGGCGGATTCCGATCCCGCCTTACCTGAACCGGGAGAGCGAGGAGATCGACAACACGCGCTACCAGACGGTCTATTCGAAATTCGAGGGGTCGGTGGCGGCACCGACCGCCGGCCTGCACTTCACGCCCGGGCTGATCGGGGCGATGGAGGCCCGGGGATTCGGGTTCGAGGAGGTGACGCTCCACGTCGGGGCGGGGACCTTCCTGCCCGTGAAGGACGACGATGCCGCGAAGCATCCGATGCACACCGAGCATTTCGAGGTGCGCCGCGCGACGGTGGCCCGACTGTTGGAAAAGTGGGGACACATCACCGCCGTGGGAACCACCTCGGTCCGCACGCTCGAATCGCTCGCGGCCCTTGCGTGGCGCATCCGTACCGCCGGGACGCCCGATGCCGGACGGGTGGTCGGCCAGTGGGAGCTGTATGACATTCCGGCTGACTATTCGGGCCGCGACGCCCTGGAGGAGCTGCTCGCCTGGATGGACGCGAACGGGGTCGAACGGCTGAAAGCCTCGACGCAGATCATGATTACGCCGCTGGGTTACGAGTTCCGCATCGTGCGCAACATCGTCACCAATTTCCACCAGCCCAAATCGACCCTGCTGCTGCTGGTGTCGGCTTTCGCGGGCGACGACTGGCGCCGGATTTACGATTATGCCCTCGGGCACGATTTCCGCTTCCTGAGCTACGGCGACTCGTCGGTGCTGATGCGGGAGTGACCGTTATACGGAAAAAGAAAAAGGGACGCTTTTCGATAGCGTCCCTTTTTTTCGGTGCAGGGCCGGATTAGAAATTGTATCCGACGCTGATGGAGAAGCAGTTGTTGCGCATCGTGCCGTCGCCGCCGTTGGTCAGTACGTCTTTGGCCAGGTTCAGACAGCCGATGTCGTAGCCCAGACCGAAGTAGATGCGGTTCCAGACGACGCCTGCGCCCAGACGCACCCCGAGGTCGGAACGCTTGAAGATGCCTTCGTCGCCGAAGATGTCCCCTTTCTCGTCGCCGGCTTTCATCTTGCCGCCGATGCCGAATCCGTAGTAAAGACCTGCGAACGGCTGGATCGTAACGATGTCTTTGATGTTGAAGTGGTAGTTTACCAGCACGGGAATCTGCAGGTAGGAGGGGCGGAAGCTTATGCCTGCGATCTTACCGCCGCGGCTCGAAAACGCAAGGCCGGTTTCGAGGTAGAAGGGCAGTTTGTTGCACAGCAGGATTTGGTCCGAAACGGCGACGTGGAACGAGGCCCGGGAGTCGGTGCTGATTGATCCGCCGCTTTCAGAAATCGAGTAGCTCGACAGATTCAGACCTGCGCGGACGCCCAGGATGTTCTTTTCGTGATTCTGCGCCGACACGGCATTTGCCAACAGCATGGCGGCCACGATAAGCAGTACTTTTTTCATAATGAATGAGTTTAGTGTTGTTTGCGTGGCAAATATAGGATAATTTTTCCGAAAAATCCCCCCCCCGATTTTTTTTGCGGACAACCGGTAAATTTGTTCGTAAATATTTTTGTTTTAATAAGATAGCCGGCAGGTGTCAGAAGTTGTAGCCGATCATCACGGTGAGGCAGTCGTTTTGTATTCTGACCTCCGAAACGCGGGTTTCGTAGCCGAAGAACTCGGTGCCTTTGAACTGGTTCATGCAGCCGATGTCATAGCTTACGCCCAGGTAGATGCGTTTCACGGTGAATCCGACGCCCGCCCGGACCCCGAAATCCAGCCGGTAGAGCATTCCCCGGTCGCCGAACAGCTCCTCTTTCCCGAGGTAGTCGAACTCCATGCGGCCCCTCAGCCCCACGCCGCCGTAAATGCCGGCGAAAGGCTGTATCGTAAGGAGGTTCCGGACGTTGAAATGGCAGTTGACGAGCAGGGGCACCTGCAGGTAGAACGGCCGCGGGGTCGTCCGGTAGACTTCGCCGTATTGCGCAAGGGCGATTTTGCCGCCGCGGCTCGAGAAATCGACCCCCGTTTCGAGGTAGAGAGGCAGTTTCCGGGTCAGTAGCACCTGATCCGAAACGGCGAAATGGAATCCGGTGCGCCAGCCGGTGCTGAGCCGCATATCCTCGGCCGAAACCGCGAGCTTCGAGACATTGAGGCCGGCGCGGACGCCCAGGATGTTCTTTTCGTACTGCTGCGCCCGGGCGTTCCCGGCCAGCAGCAGGACAAACAGGATCAGTGTGTATTTTTTCATGCGTACAAGGGGTTATTCTTCGGGAACGGCGCTTCGGAGCGCCAGTCGTTTGACCCAGACGACGAATCCGCCCGTGAGGATAAGGTTCAGAACCAGCGTCAGCACCGAGATAATCAGCGCCGGGCCGCCGAGGCTGTACCCGAGGGCGATGAAGATCACTCCGGCGCCCACCTCGCCGCGGGTGAACATACCCACCGAGAGGGCCAGCCGCTCGCTCAGCTGCCGGTCGCGGTAGAAGAAGACCGGCACGAGTTTTCCGAGGTTGGAAAGTGCCGATACGGCTACGACGTGCAGCAGCAGGATGCCCCACGGCATCATCGGCTGCGCGGCGGTGACCGATCCGGCTGCCGCGGCCGCGTCGGACGCCGCGGTGCCCGTCACCAGCGGCATGCTCATTCCCACCAGCAGCATGAACAGGAACGAGATGCCCGTCGAAGCGCGGCGTTCGGCGGGGGTGTCGAGTTCGCGGTGCTTCATCAGCATGCCGATCACGAACGCCGGAAGCAGCACTTCGATATGGATGCTGTTTTCGGGGCCGTACCAGTGGGCCGTCGCCAGGTAGAGCAGCTGCGTCAGGGCGCAGACCACGACGGCGAGTCCCAGGATGCGTTTCCAGTTCTGCCGCACGTCCCACTTCGCCTGCCACCGCCAGCCGACGGCGAGCAGGAGGGTCACCACGCCCACGATGGCGAACATCTGCCATTTGAGGCCGATCATCAGGATTTGCAGCGGGATCATCAGCAGGATGGTGTCCAGGTCGTCGAAGATCGCCAGCACTTGTATTTTACGGTATATCCAGCTTTTTTTCAGGTGCAGCGCCGCGAGCATCGTGAAGAGGATGCCCGCCGAGGTCGGGGCCGCGAAACGGCTCAGCAATAGGTTCTCTTTCCACGCCTCGGGGCTTCCCCACAGGTCGGAGGGCAGCAGGACGAAGACGTAATAGAGGGCGATGAGCAGCCACGGAAGCGCGGCGGTGGCCATGGCGATAAAGTAATCGGCGGTGTAGGAGCGCCAGCGGGATTTGTCGATCTCGAACTCCCGGCCGACGTTTATCATGATGAATCCCAGACAGACGTAGAGCAGGGTGTCGGTAGTGGCTTTGAAGCCCGGATAGGCCGCGCCCAGCGCGCCGGGGAGCAGTTGCGAGGCGACGAGGCCCAGCATCAGGAAGAGCGAGAACGAAAGAACTTTTCGCATTGAATGACGGTCGTTTACGTGGTTTTGCGCGTAAGTCGCGGCGCAAAGATACGATATTTGCATCAGAAACAGAAAAACGCGTGCCGCAATCGTGAAAAAAATAACAATAAAGAAACCGCAATTCGCAATTATTTTGTACCTTTGCCGGGAAATCCCGGCTTAGGAAGACTGCGCCCCGGCAATTCAAATAAATTTGTCATTGCGCCCGGCTTGTACTACCTTTGCCGCGACGTTTAGGAAGTTAGTATTTCAAACACATATTATTCAAACCATTACAACTATGCAGATTGTAGAGATTCATGCAAGGGAGATCCTCGACTCGCGAGGCAATCCGACCGTCGAGGTCGAAGTACGGACTGTATCGGGCGCATTCGGCCGCGCTGCCGTTCCGAGCGGCGCATCGACCGGCGAGAACGAGGCTCTCGAACTTCGTGACGGCGACAAGAGCCGTTACCTGGGCAAAGGCGTGCTGAACGCCGTGAAGAACGTCAACGAGGTGATCGCCCCGGCCGTTATCGGCATGAACGTTGCCGATCAGGTGGGTATCGACAAGGCCATGATCGCCCTCGACGGCACCCCGACCAAGTCGAAGCTGGGCGCCAATGCCATTCTCGGCGTATCGCTGGCCGTGGCCCGCGCCGCCGCCGACTACTTCGGCATGCCCCTCTATCGCTATATCGGCGGCGCGAACGCCAAGACGCTGCCCGTTCCGATGATGAACATCATCAACGGCGGTTCGCACTCGGACGCTCCGATCGCATTCCAGGAGTTCATGATCCGTCCCGTAGGTGCCGCTTCGTTCAAAGAGGGTATCCGCATGGGCGCCGAGGTATTCCACAACCTCAAAAAAGTGCTCCACAACCGCAATCTCTCGACGGCCGTAGGTGACGAGGGCGGTTTCGCTCCCGCGCTCAACGGTACGGAGGACGCCATCGAGTCGATCATCGAGGCCATCAAGATGGCCGGTTACAAGCCCGGCCGCAAGTGCGAAGGCGGCGACGTGTCGATCGGCATGGACTGCGCTTCGTCGGAGTTCTTCAAAGACGGCGTTTACGACTACACCAAGTTCGAGGGCGCCAAAGGTGCCAAGCGTTCGTCGAAGGAGCAGGTTGAGTACCTGAAGGGCCTCGTTGCCAAATACCCCATCGACTCGATCGAGGACGGTATGTCGGAGAACGACTGGGAAGGCTGGCAGATGCTCACCGCCGAGATCGGCGACAAGTGCCAGCTCGTGGGTGACGACCTGTTCGTTACGAACGTGGACTTCCTGAAGAAGGGTATCGAAATGGGTTGTGCCAACTCGATCCTCATCAAAGTAAACCAGATCGGTACGCTGACCGAGACGCTCGACGCTATCGAGATGGCTCACCGCGCAGGCTACACGTCGGTAACGTCGCACCGTTCGGGTGAGACCGAGGACTCGACGATCGCCGACATCGCCGTGGCTACGAACTCGGGCCAGATCAAAACCGGCTCGGCTTCGCGTTCGGACCGCATGGCCAAGTACAACCAGCTGCTCCGCATCGAGGAGGAGCTCGGCGACGAGGCTGTCTACGGCTACACGAAGGTATACCGCAAGTAATTTGCGGACCGGATACAAGAAACCCGGATGTCGGAAGACATCCGGGTTTCTGTTTTTACTTTTCGGCCATTCGGTATGACAGCGCTCCCGAGGGGCATTTGTCGATTTGGGCGATGAGTTCGGCTGTCGAAGCATTCTCCGGTTTCACCCAGGGCCGCTCTCTCGGATTGTAAACCTTGGGCAGCATTTTTACGCAGACGCCTGCGTGTGTGCAAAGTTCCGGCTGCCAGACGATAATGATTTCGCCGTTGGTGTACTCTTTAATGGTGTTTTTCGGGTCCATGTGCAAAAGTCTTTGGTTGACTGAATGAATTTTTATGGTGCTAAAGATACGAAAAAATATCGCTTTCCGGTAACCTCGGAAGATGGGGCTGTTTTCTCCGTATGCTTCGGTCTGTAAATGAAGCAATCCTGCATATTGTTGATATACAGGATTGTTTGGGCTGGCTTGCGGCTGTCTGCCAACAAAAAAGGTCTTCTTGCGAAGACCCTTTCGGGGTGGAAGATGGGGCTCGAACCCACGACCTTCGGAACCACAATCCGACGCTCTAACCGACTGAGCTACATCCACCGTGTCGATACGCACTTGTCGTATCGGGATGCAAATGTAATACGTTTTTTCGGTCCGTGCAAAATTTTCGGCTTAAAAATCTTCGGGAAAGTGTCCCGGGTGACAAAATGGCAGTCTCCACTGCTCGTTTGTCACGCAAAACCTGCCAAAAAACGCTTGGCACATCTATTGATGGATTCGGGGTTGCGAAAGCGAATAACACAAATATATCAGTAAAACTTAAAACACGTAAAAGCTATGAATGTAAAACCGTTATCGGACCGTGTGCTGGTTCTCCCGAATCCCGCGGAGGAGAAGACAGCCGGTGGATTGATCATCCCCGACACGGCAAAGGAAAAACCGCTGGCAGGTAAGGTCGTTGCAGTGGGCCCCGGCACTTCGGAGGTCAAAATGGAGGTCAAAGTGGGCGATCAGGTCCTCTACGGCAAGTATGCCGGTCAGGAGATCCAGGTCGACGGCGTGGATTACCTCATCATGAAACAGAACGATATTTTGGCAATCATCTAATTCGTAAAAGTCATGGCAAAAGATATTAAATACAACGTAGAGGCGCGCGAGCTGCTCAAAGAGGGTGTCGACGCGCTGTCGAACGCCGTAAAGGTAACGCTGGGCCCCAAAGGCCGCAATGTGATCATCGACAAGAAATTCGGTGCTCCGCAGATCACCAAGGACGGTGTGACCGTGGCCAAGGAGGTCGAACTGGAGGACGCTTTCGCCAACATGGGCGCCCAGATGGTCCGGGAGGTCGCTTCGAAGACCAACGACGACGCGGGCGACGGTACGACGACCGCAACCGTGCTGGCGCAGTCGATCATCAGCGTGGGCCTGAAGAACGTGACGGCCGGCGCCAATCCGATGGACCTGAAGCGCGGTATCGACAAGGCCGTTTCGAAGGTCGTGGAGTCGCTCCGCAAGCAGAGCCAGGAGGTCGGTTCGGATTTCGCAAAGATCGAGCAGGTGGCCACCATTTCGGCCAACAACGACGAGAATATCGGTAAGCTGATCGCCGAGGCGATGGCCAAGGTCAACAACGAAGGTGTCATCACCGTCGAGGAGGCCAAGGGCACCGAGACCCACGTCGAGGTGGTCGAGGGTATGCAGTTCGACCGCGGTTACATTTCGGCTTATTTCATCACCGACACCGAGAAGATGGAGGCCCAGCTCGAGAAGCCCTATATCCTGATTACGGACAAGAAGATTTCGACGATGAAGGAGCTGATGGGCGTGCTGGAGCCGGTTGCCCAGAGCGGCCGTTCGCTGCTGATCATCGCTGAGGATGTCGACGGCGAGGCTCTTTCGGCGCTTGTGGTCAACAAACTCCGCGGTACGCTGAAGATCGCCGCCTGCAAGGCTCCGGGCTTCGGTGACCGTCGCAAGGAGATGCTGGAGGATATCGCCGTGCTGACGGGCGGAACCGTGATCTCGGCCGACAAGGGCATGAAGATCGAGGACGCTACGCTGGCCATGCTGGGTACGGCCGACAAGGTGTCGCTCAACAAGGAGAGCACCACCATCGTCGACGGTGCCGGCAAGAAGGAGGAGATCGCCTCGCGTGTGGCGCAGATCCGTGCCGGTATCGACAAGGCTACGTCGGACTACGACAAGGAGAAGCTGCAGGAGCGTCTGGCCAAGTTGGCAGGCGGTGTCGCCGTGCTCTACGTCGGAGCCGCTACCGAGGTCGAGATGAAGGAGAAGAAGGATCGCGTGGACGACGCGCTGGCCGCAACCCGTGCAGCCGTCGAGGAGGGTATCGTCCCGGGCGGCGGTGTGGCTTACATTCGTGCGACGGCGACTCTCGAAGGCATGAAGGGCGACAACGAGGACCAGACGACGGGTATCCAGATCGTGAAACGCGCCATCGAGGAGCCTCTGCGCCAGATCGTCGAGAACGCCGGCGGCGAGGGTTCGGTGGTCGTCAACAAGGTGAAGGAGGGCAAGGATGCCTTCGGTTACAACGCCCGTGACGACAAGTACGAGGACATGATGAAGGCCGGTATCATCGACCCGACGAAGGTGTCGCGTGTCGCATTGGAGAACGCCGCGTCGATCGCGTCGATGTTCCTCACCACCGAGTGCGTGCTGGCCGAGAAGAAGTCCGACGCTCCCGCTATGCCGGCAATGCCCGGAGGCGGTATGGGCGGCATGATGTAATTCCGATTGGCAAGCGGACCTTTCCGCACATTACCCGAAACGGGGCGGATGGAACTATTCCATCCGCCCCGTTTTTTTATTACCTTTGCGACCGAAATTTGCATGCTATGAAAAAGGGTATTCTCTATGCGATATTGGCCTCGGTGCTGTGGGCCATCGTCAATCCGTTCATCAAACAGGGACTCAGCTACGATTTTACACCGATGAATTTTGCCGGACTGCGCTTTACCGTTGTCGGTATCATCCTCTTCGCCTATACGTGGCACGGCGGCATGTGGCGCGAAATCGTGCGGCACAAACGGCTGTTCGGCAACCTCATTCTGGTCAATATGTTCCTGGGATACACGGCCTTTTATTTCGGCGTGGACTTTGTCAGCGGGGCCATCAGCTCGATCGTCATGGGCCTTACGCCGCTGATAAACGTCCTGCTGGCGCACCTGCTGGCCAGCGACGACCGGCTGAACCGCTACAAGGTCGTGAGCCTGCTGGTCAGCCTGGCGGGACTGCTTCTGATCGTCGGTACGGGCAGCGACGGCTCGCCGCTCGACTGGCGCGGCATCGGGGGCATCGTGCTGCTGCTGGCGAGCATCGTCTTTCAGGGCTACTCCGCGATTTCGGTTTCCGAGGACAAGGGCAAGGTCGACCCGATTTTCCTCAATGCCGTGCAGATGTTCTTCGGCGGTCTGCTGATCTACGGGGTGGGTATCGCCACCGAAGGATTCGCGCCCTTCTGGGCCAAGCCTGCGGGCTTCTACGGAAGCCTCGGGGTGCTGGTCTTCATCTCGGTCTTTGCGTTCAGCTTTTGGTTTATGGCCCTGCGCACCGAGGGTACGAAGGTCAGCGACATCAACATGTGCCGTCTGATAAATCCTGTGCTGGGGGCTGTCCTGAGCTGGATCATGCTGCCCGGCGAATATCCCCATTTCAGCACCGTGGCAGGTATGGCGGTTATCGTCAGTTCGCTGGTCATCTACTTCAAAGGCGAAACCCTCGTCGGACGGTGGCGGCTGCGGCACCCGCACGAATAGAGTTTGGCGCTCCGCTTTTCCTGATTTCGGAGGCATCTGACGTTTCCGCTGCCGTCCGGCTCAAAAGAAAATGACAAATGATTAATCGTCAATCATTTGTCATTTTCTTTGTAAGTGTTCGGATGGCCGGAGATGGAAAAACGGAGCGCAGGCCGGAAACCAGTCAGAACCGGACGATGCGGAGTGAAATGCGCTTTATCCGGAAGTCTTCCGACGGGGAGGCGATCCCGAATACGGGGATGGCGTCGAAGACCAGCAATTGGTGGCGGGCGCGGCGCGGGGATTCCGTCTCCGGCAGTGTGAAGGTCTGGCCGGCGAGTGTGACTGTGGCCGATCCGCACCATTCCAGGTCGAGGTAGATTGCGCCGAACTCCATTTTTCCCGATGCCGCGCTTGCTGCGGCGATTTTTGCCGCGTCCCGGCCCCTCGATCGGTAGATCGTTTCACCCTGGCCCGTATAGTCCGGGGCGAGCAGGTCGGTCGACACGTAGTCGATGTCGGCATGGTTGATCCGGTCGAAATGCCCGAAATCGTCGGCATGGGACTCGGTTTCGAATCCGTCGGCTTTGGCGCGCGACACGTGGGCGAAATAAGCCTCTTCCCCGAACCGGGTGGCGCTTACGGCCATGATGGTGTTCCCGAGCGATGCGATGTGTTCGTAGGTGCTCTGGTAGAGAATACCCATGAGCGGGATGTCCCGGATGCCCATTTCGAGGCGGATGCGGTCGTTGGCGTCGTTGTTCGAGGTGACGACGTAGTTGCCGCGTCCGAATACCCGGTCGGCGATGGCTATCAATTGTGGATAGACCCACTCCGGAGTGACTTTCTTCGGTTCGATGAACGTGCGCAGTCCGCAGTCGCGGCACTCGGTGCAGAACTCTTCGAGGGTGAGCACCCGGGTTCGGTCTTCGGGCCGGGCGGCTTTGAGAAGAAAGCTGTCGCGGAGTTCCGCATAGCTGACATCCGAAACGGCGGTTTCTTTGGGTACGGGGCGGCCGTCGTTATAGGTGAACGTGCGGGCCAGGGTGGCGTCGTGTACGGCCACGAGCACGCTGTCGGAGGTCCAGCGCACGTCGGTTTCGATGCAGTCGAACCCGGCGCGCGCAGCCAGCCGGACAGCCTCGCGGGAGTTTTCTCCCGCGAGGCTGCAGCGCATGGTCGCGCCCCGGTGGGCGATGAAATGCCGGACGGCGTCTTCCTCGGTTCCGGTGCATCCCGCCGCAATCCACGGCAACAGGAGCAGTGTCAACAGCCTGTTTTTCGACATGGCGCCGCTATTTTGAACTGTACGGACCGTGGATGGATGTCACCTTGTAGTCGAAATCGGTGTCGTCGAGCATGTAGACATAGTATTCCGCACCGCCCGGGGCGACCCTTACGACAATGTGGCCGTTGTACCCGGCGACATTCTTGTAAAGCGCCGCATTCTCGGCCAGCGACTCCGGGTGTACGTTGGTGCTGAAAATATCCTTGGTCCAGGTGTAGGGGTGGGTGGTGAAGCTGCCGTTGACGATGGCGGTCAGCAGGGGGATGTCCGGCTGCTTTTTGTAGAAGCTCTGGTTGATGATTACCCGGGGCGAGAATTCGCAGTTCTGCATCTGGCTGCCCCAGGCGTTGTTGCTCAGGTGGTGGTGCGCCTTGAACACTTCGAGGCCGCCTTTGGAGATGAAATCGCGGTAATAATAGGCCATCCGGTTCTGCGGTCCCGAGGTGAGGTCGCCGCAGGCGATGTAGTCGAACTTCCCGTAGCTGAGGTGGAACCCGCAGCAGGCCGGATTGCCTTTGCCCGCATTGGCGTTGACGAGGGTTCCCTGTCCGGTGGCGGAGTCGAGGTTCCAGGCGTAGCCGTTGGCGATGATGTTGAAGATCCGGAAATCGGGATACTTGTCCTTGTCTTTCAGCAGCGTGATCTGCTCTTCGCCCGCGCGGAACCGGTCGGCCTTCATGCCTTTGTTCGCCACGGCCCATTTGACGAATGCCACCCAGTCGCCGGAGGTCTGGCCGTCCATCTCGGGGATGTCCGGATCGTCTCCGTAGTTCGGGTAACCGCGGTCCAGCACCCGGCTGAACGGAATCTCGCCGTAGAGGGCCATGAGCCCGGTGAGCCGGTAGCCGTTGGGCGAGGTTTCCGCGGCGGCGTCTATGCTGCCGATGTGGTCTATATGGAAATGCGACGGCGCGCACCAGTCGACGGCCGAGCTGCCCTGCGGCAGGAAATGGCGGATGTATTTCGCATCCACGATGTAGGGACGGGTCGATGCGTCGGGCTTCTGCGGCACTCCCGCGCCGTCCGTCACGACGATCTCGCCGGCGTCGACCAGCAGCGTCGTGCCGTCGGGGAGAATGTAGAACGCGCACTCTCCGCGGCCGCTGTTGATGAAATGGATGTCGAGACATCCGTCGGTCCATAGCGGAAGGGGCTCGCCGACCTTTGCTTCGGGAGCCTCGGTTTCCTGAGGCGGTACCTTATTGTTCAGGTCGTCCTCCCAGGGCATTTTTGTTCGCTCCTCGCTGCATGCTGCGGAAGCGATGGCAGCGAGCGCGCAGAAGATGATGATGGTCTTATTCATGTTTTTCGGTGTTTTGGGGTTGGGGTTTGCAACGGAACGGGCCGTCTGCCTGTTTTACGGTGTAGGTCGTGTCGCTGTCGTCGAGCATGTAGACGCAATACTCCTTTCCGCCCGGGGAGACCCGGATGACAATGTGTCCCCCGATCCCGGCGCTGCGGGCATAGAGCTGCGGATCGGCGTCGGTCAGCGAACGGTCGATGTTGGTGAAATACATTCTCTTGGCTCCGGGGATTTTGCTTTCCGAGATTCGGCGAATGATCCCCTGGTCGGGCTGGATGTCACGGATATAGAAACTCTGCGTCACGATGACATCCGGTTGGAGCACCGCCAGCATGTCGTCCTGCATCGTGTGGGGCGAAAGGTGGTGGTGCGACTTCATCGCTTCGACGGGGCGCCCGATGGAGCGTGCACACGGATATTCCACGCGGGTGTTTCCGCCGGCGTCGCCTGCGGTGAAGTAGTCGAAATCGCCGTAGCTCAGCAGGATGCCGCACGACGCCCCGTTCTCCCTCAGCGTGCCGTCGCCGTAGTGGTCCACGACTTTTTCGCCGTCCCACACGCAGCCGTTGGAGCAGATGCCCGTGATGCGGAAGTCGGGATACCGCTCCGGACGGCGCCGCAGCGGGAACTGGCCGCTGTCCCCGAGGCGCAGCATGGCGGCTTTCAGGCCGTTGTGCTCCGTGGCGTGGTCGATGAACCGGCGGTAGTTGGCCAGCGACGCCGTGCTCATCGCCAGGCAGGCGAGGGAGTCGTAGGCCGGATAGGCCCTGTCGACGATCTCCCGGAACGGAAGCTCGTCGTAGAGGGCCGTCACGCCGCTCAGCACGTAGTCCCCGCCGGCCGATCGGCCGTACTCCGGTTCCAGTTGCCCGAGATGGTCCATGTGGAAATGGGTCAGCAGGAAGTAGTCGAGCGAATCCTTGTACGGCATGAAATGCCGCATATACCGGGCGTAGGTGCGGGTCGGACGCGTGAGGCTGTCCGGCTTTTGGGGCATGCTGCGGTACTTTTTCGGTTCGCTGCTGAACTCACCCGCATCCACCGTGAGCGTCGTGCCGTCGGGCAGGATGAGGAAAGTGCACTCCCCGCGGGCCGTGTTGACGGCGTGGATGTCCAGACAGCCTTCGCTCCACGCCGGGAGGGGTTTGCCGACCCGGGCCTTTCCGCCGCCGCATCCGGCGGTCAGAACGACCGCCGGGAGCAGCAGCAAAATGAATATCCGTGCTTTTTTCATCACTTTTTGATATAAACGGGGCGTATCATGAATCCGGCTTTCGCATCGAATGCCTTGTTCCAGTAGGGGAACGTGGCTTTCGCGGAATTGATGTGGAAAACCGTGCCGTAACAGGGTTCCGTAGCGTCGTCTCCGGTCATGGATTCCGACGCCCAATAGGTGCCTTGGGTACCTTGTACGTTGACGGTGAGGTCCGTTTTGTTGTAGCGTCTTCCGCCTTTGGGCAGGAAGAGTCCCTTGGCGATATCGTCAGCCGTGAATTCCACCTCCGTGTCGTTGTGCGAAGGCGATTCTCCCTCTGCCGGGTCGGTGAACAGAATGCCTGTTATCACCTTGCCTTCGGCGATCTTGTAGCTGCCGTACTGCGATGATGCCTCGTTGACGAGTTTCGTCATTTCAGCCTGCGTCGGCAGCCGGAATTTGCCGTTCGAGGCCCAATAGGCGAGGTCGCCGAATTTGGCGGCGGAGAAATCCGTGGTGGCGGCGGTGCACTCCTGCGAGGTGTACATCCGGCCGGAGATGTCCGTTCCGACGGCGGCTGCCGCCGAATGTTCGGCTGCACACAGGAACGGATTGGCGATGCCGCCCCAGTTGAAGTGGTCGTACTGTGTGTAGTCCGTCGGTTTGAAGGTGACGGCCTTGCCCGACGCTCCGGCGTTTTCGCAGTTGATGTACTCCCACTGCTCGGGGGCGATCCGCCAGTCGGTCCGGAACCCTTCGTCCGTGCTTCCCTCCACGTGCTGGAGGTTTCCGAGCGCCCAGTAGATGCCGGCCACCAGGACGGTGCCTTCGATCGGCTCCTGGGGTGCATATTTGGGCAGGGTTGCGCTGATGGTTCTCATGTCCGCGAGTTCGGCGTTTATCGGTGTGGTGAGGCACTCCGCCTCGCCGATGTTTTTGCCGGAGGCGTCGTATGCGGTGGCGGTGAGGCTGCCGTATTCGCCCACGGGCACGGCGAAGGAGACCGTTACGGTGGATTCCCGCTTTTCCGGAAGCGTGACGACGAGGCCGTTCGACCCCTTCTGCGCCGCGATGCCCGTCCCGAACGCATCCGGGAGGGTGGCGGAGACTTCGCCGGAAAGGTTGTTGTCGGCTTTCAGTTCGATCGTCGCCGCTTCGGTGCTGACGTTGCCGATCTGTACGGTGAAATAGGACATCAGTTGCCTGAACGTGATTTCGCAGGAGTTGCCGATCTCGGCGGCCATCACCGAGCAGCTCCCGGTCGCCGAGGGGGTTATCGCGTCCGGCAGAACGGCTTTGAGCGTGTTTCCGGAGAGGGTGGCCGAGGCGGGATGGAGCGCATAGCCGCCCATCTCCTTGCCGTCGGGGATCGTTCCCGCGAAGAACGCCCGGCGGGTTCCGCCCGTGCCGTCGAGGGCGAATTTCACGGCCGAGCCGTCGGTGCAGACGACCGAAACGGCGTCTTCCCGCTGCCAGCGGGCCTCCCCGGTGTTGACGAGCGAAGCTCGCGTAGTGCAGTTCTCGATCGAGGCGATGAGCGTGACGTCACCCGTCCTGGAAAATTGGATGTCGGGGTTGTATGCCTGCTCGGAATCGTCGCAGCCCGCGGCCAGCATCGCCGCGGCTGCACAGCAGCAAAACAGGTTGAAAGTCTTGTTCATGGTTTTCGTGTTCTAATATCCGGGATTATTGTTTTCCGTGCCGATGAGCGGGTTGGTCACCATCTCGCTGTAAGGGAAGGGCCAGAGCTCGTCCTTGCCCAGCTGGAATTTCCGCTCGGTGTGGACCCGCGCGTCGAATTTCTTTCCGTCGAAGGTGGCGACGCCGTCGTAGGTGACGGTCCAGTTTTCATCGATGATGGGTTTTGCGTTGGAGGTGGTGTGCTCATAGGCCGGGGCGTACTGGGGGCCGTTGATGGCTTTGAGCGCTACGGGGGTTTTGCCGTCGCTCTCCTTCCAGCGGCGGATGTCGAACCAGCGGAATCCTTCGGCGCACAGTTCCACCTTCCGCTCATAGCGGAGCGCGCTGCGGAGCGCCTCCCGGGACGAACCCTCCACCGGCGGCATCTTCACCCGGGCGCGGACCCGGTCGATCTGTGATTTGGCGCGTGCGAGGTCGCCGCCGTCCCACTCGATGTTGGCCTCCGCGTCGATGAGCAGGAGTTCCGCAAGGCGGATGATCGGAACGTCGAGCTCGTCTTCGTAGCCGGTGCCCGTGATGCTGCCGTAGTAGGCCGGGTCGCAGAATTTCCGCCAGAGGAATCCGCCCGGACCCTGAATGCCGTTCGGACCGTACTCGCTCTTGTTGCCGGTCACGTCGGAGTTGGTGACGGAGGTGCCCGATATGTAGTCGTAGACGGTCTTGTCGGCCGGATCGGTGGAGAACTGGATGCCCATGGTCCGCGAGCCCGAACGTACGCAGTAGAGGTCCAGACGCGGGTCGCGGTTCTTCCACGGATTCTGCCAGTCGTAGAGTTCCGATTCCGAAATCGGCTTGCCGTCGGTGCACTGGAAGGTGTCCATCATCGCCATCGACGGGCCTGCTCCTGCGGCGCCGTTGTGGACACGGGAGGTGAGCGTGTAGATGCCGGTGTGGGTGTTGGAGGCCGCCAGGCGGTTGAACTGGATGGCCCAGATCCACTCCTTCGAACCGGTTTCGGCGGCGAAGCCGAACAGGGGTGTCGGGTCGGGCTCTCCTTCCGCATGGGTCGGGTAATAGGTGCAGTCGAGCGGGGTGAGGTCATAGACCCCGTCGGCGAGTTCGAGGGCCCGCTTCGAGCATCTCGCCGCACTCTCGAAGAATCCCCATTCGAGGCAGATGCGCGCTTTGAGGGCGTATGCCGCCACGCGGCCGATCCGGGCCGTGCCCCAGGTCTGGCTGCCCCACGAAACCGGAAGATGGTCGATCAGTTCGTCGTCCATGTCTTTGATGATGCGGTCGATCACCTCCGCTTTCGGGGTGCGGGCATAGGCGTAGTCGTCGAGCGTGAGGCAGTGGTCGATGAACGGAACGTCGCCGTAGACCTTGCAGGCCCAGTCGTAGAAATAGGCCCGCAGACAGAGAAGCTCCGCCTTGAACCGGTAGTACTCCTCGTCCTCGATCTTGCCGCGGAGATTGTCGAGGTTGTCGAGCACGAGGTGGATACGTCCGAGGCTCTTGTAGATCCGGGCGTAGAAATGCTCTACGCCGCTGTACGACGAGGTGATGGTGGACTGGGTGTAGTCCGGCCATTTCGAAAGCACCGTGCGCATGGCGCCGATGTCGGTGAGCTGGTCCATCCACCTGTTGGGAAAAGGCTCGTACTGCTCGATGTTGTTGGCGAGGCTCTTGTAGGCGGCGAGCACGCCGGCCTGCGCTTCGTCGAAGCTGGCCGGGAAGGTTCCGGTGGAGGGACCCGTGAGCGGAATCCTGTCGAGCGAGCAGCCTGCGGTGAACAGGGCCGTCGCCAGGGCGAAAAATGCGATGTATTTTTTCATGACCGTAATGCGATTAGAATTTGATTTCCACACCGAACGTATAGGTGCTTACGAGCGGGTAGTTGTTGCCGATGCTTCCCGTGGTCGCTCCCTGCGAACCGCCCTGATAGGCGGTTTCCGGGTCGTAGCCGTCGTAGTAGTTGCTTATGGTGAAGAGGTTGGTCGCGTTGGCATAGACCATCAGCCCGTGGACGCGGAGGGCTTTGGTGACCGACGACGGGAACGTATAGCTGAGCTGGAGGTTTTTCAGACGGCAGTACGAAGCGTCGGCCATCCAGAACGTCGAGGGCTTCTTGTTGAGGTCGCTCGTGTAGGAGAGGCGCGGATATTTCGCTCCGGGGTTGTCCGGGGTCCAGTTGTCGAGGTGGCCCCGCTGGAATGTGCCGCCGCTCACGCAGGGCTGGGTGTAGGCGCCGCTGATGTAGGCGTCGGCCTTGCCCACTCCCTGGAACTGCGCGCTGAGGTTGATGCCCTTCCAGCCGAAGTTGAGGGTCAGGCCGTAGGTGTAGCGCGGGATGAGGCTGCCGACGATCTGCTTGTCGCTGTCGTCGATCTTGTTGTCATGGTTGTAATCCTCGTAAACGAGGTCGCCCGGGCGGGTGATCTGGTTGTACTGGGGGCAGTTGGCGTTCATCCAGTCGGCCTGCTCCTGCGTCTGCACCACGCCGAGGCATTTGAGCAGGTAGAGCGAGTTGATCGACGAACCCTCCTGGTTGCGGATGACGCCGCTGGTGCCGTAGGTGCCTTTCATGTCCACGATCTCGTTGATGACGTCGGAGAGGTTGGCCTGCACGCCGAAGTTGAAATTGCCCCAGCTGTTGTTGTAGCCGACGGAAACCTCCCAGCCGTCGTTGGTGACGACGCCGGCGTTCTGGTAAGGCGCTCCGAGTCCGATGGAGGAGGGGATGTCGAGCTGCATCAGGATGCCGTCGGTCTTCTTGTGGTAGTAGTCGGCGGTGATCGAGAGCCGGTTCCACAACGTAGCGTCGAAACCGATGTCGGTCATGTAGGTGGTCTCCCAGGTGATGTCCTCGTTGGCGAGCGAGTTCTGGGCCACGATGGGGTAGATCTTGTTGGCGGCGGAGATGGAACTGATCGTTAGCAGCTGCGACGCGGGGTAGTAGGAGTTGATGTTCTGGTTGCCGAGCGTACCGTAGGAGGCCCTGATCTTGAACTCCGAGAGCGTTTTCCGGGCTGCGGCCATGAACGGCTCCTCGGTGACGCGCCAGGCGGCGGAGAACGACGGGAACGCACTCCACCGGTTCTTCCGGACGAAACGCGAGGAGCCGTCGTAACGGAGGTTGGCCTCGAAAAGATAGCGCTCCTTGAAGTTGTAGTTGATGCGGCCGAAGAACGATCCCAGGGCCATCTGGGTCCGGCTGCCGGAGTTGTCCTTGAACTCGTTGTCGCCGCCGGCGCTGATGACCTCGTAGTCGGGATAGGCGAACTCCTGGCGGTATGCGCCCAGGCTGTAATAGTCATACTCTTCGTAGGATGCGCCGACGAGCAGTTTGAAACTGTGGCCCCCGAACTGGCGGGTCGCCGCCGCGGTCGCATGGTAATAGCCGTTCCAGGCGGCCGTGACCGTCTCGTCGAGGGAGTTGTACTCCGCATTGGAGGTTTTCGAAACCGTGCCGTAGGGGTCGGAGTGGTACTCCACGAGGTCCACGAACCGGTGGGTCTTGACGGCCGTGAGCTGGGGTGCGGCTTTCACTTCGAGGGTGAGCCACTGCACCGGCTTGTATTCGAGGGCCGCGGAAGCCTTGAGGACTCCGTTCTGGCGGATGTTGTTGCCGCCGACCCCCTGCTCGATCATGGGCAGCGGATTGACCGTACCTCCGGTGAACGGAGCGTAGCTGCCGTCGGACCATTGGGCGAGCATCAGCGGGTCCTTGGAGTTCATGAATCCGAAGACGCTGCTCTGATAGGGATTGGCGGCCCGGCGGGAATAGGTGGCGGCGATGTCGAGCCGGAAATTGAGCCGGTCGTTCATCCGGATGTCCATGTTGTTGCGCAGGTTGTAGCGCTTGAAATTGGCGTTTTTGATGATGCCGTTCTGGTCGAGGTAGCCCAGCGAGGTCATCACCCGGATACGCTCGCTGCCGGCGCTCATGCTGAGGGTGTGGTTGTGGGTGAACCCGTTGCCGGTCATCAGCCGGTCCTGCCAGTCGATGATGGGGTAGGCGTCCGGGTCGAGGTAGTTGTTCCGGCGGTAGTTGGCGATGTATTCGTCCGTGTAGAGGGAGACGGCGCCGTCGTTCTCCGAGGCCCTGCGCGAAAGGTGCATGTACTCCTCGGCGTTGACCACGTCCGGATAGACCACGGGGCTTTGCCAGCCCACGTAGCCGCGGTAGGTGACGGCGAATTTGCCTTTGTCCGCACGCTTGGTGGTGATGAGGATGACTCCGTTGGCCGCACGGCTTCCGTAGATGGCCGCCGAGGCGGCGTCCTTGAGCACCGAGATCTGGTCGATCTGCGAGGCGTCCACGGAGTTGAGGTCGCCCTCCACGCCGTCGATAAGCACGAGCGGGGAGCAGTCCGAGCCTCCGAACGAACCGATGCCGCGGATCTGGATGTTTCCGGAATCGGCGCCGGGAGCGCCGCCCGCCGTGGTGACCGTCACTCCCGGGGCGATGCCCTGGAGGGCGGTCGAAAGCTGCGTGATCGGTCTGCGGGCGAACTCTTTGGTGGAGATGGACGAGACCGAACCGGTCAGGTTGACTTTCTTCTGCGTGTCGTATCCCACCACGACTACGTCTTCGAGGAGATTCTCGTCCGGTTCGAGGGAGATGCTGAGTGTGGTCTGCTTGCCGATTTTTACGAGTTTCTCCTTGAATCCGAGGAAGGTGACCACAAGGGTCTCCCCTTCGGCGACGGGGAGCGTGAATTGACCCTTGTTGTCGGTAATGGTGCCTTTGGGCGTGCCGCTGACGACGACAGCGGCTCCGGGGAGGGGTTTGCCATCTGCATCCGAAACTGTGCCGGTGATGCGCCCCGATTGGGCCGCGGCGGACAGCAGGTGCAAGATAAACACAACTGAAAGGAGTAGTTTCAGTGAAGTCGAATGTTTACCCATCTTGATCGTTTTTTTGACAGAGGTCGTGTAAAACTCTGCTCCGGTTAATAATAGCGTTAAAGGTTGTTTGGTGTTTGGTCTTTGTTCAGTACCGCGAAAGCGGTGTCGCACCTCTCCGCGAGGTATCGTTTCAGGTCGCTCCATGCGCACATCCCTTCCGGGTCGGTGACGGGGAGCCGCAGCGGACGTTCGTTGAGGAGCGTCCGCACGAGCGGCTCTCCTTCGCCCGATACGGGGCGGTAGAATATCCATTGGAGGTTGCAGGCCATCGGGATCTGCGATACGTCCCATGCACGGGCGATCTCTTCCTGGGTGGCGGCCGTCGCGGTCCATCCGTCGGCTCCCATGAGCGTCAGCAGCGCCATGATGCAGCCGTCGTGTCCGAAGCGGAGGTTGGCCGCCGTGCCGTCGGCGATGTCTTGCTCCGCATCCGTCAGCATTTTGTCGAGAATATGGGCGGAAAGGGCCCAGGTGCGGTCGGACGTTTCGGCAGCGGGGCCTTTCTCCATGTAGAACGTGTAGGCGTCGCACGCGGCGAGGGTGCACAGTTCGTCGAGGGTGAAGAGCCGCAGCCAGTCGGCGGCGATTCCGCATCCCCTGAAATGGACGGCGAGGTAAAAGGCGTCCCGTTCGAGGTCGGTGAGGTCGCAGAGCCCTGCGGCGTAGTCCGTGTCGGTGAAGATGCGTGCGGCGAAACGCTCCGCGTCGATCTGCTGCCGGCAGAAAGCTTCGAAATCGGGCCGCCATTCCGCCTCCGGGCTTTTCACCCTCAGGTCGTACTCCGTCGGGATGCCGGAACCGGCCGAATAGGGGTTGAGCGCGGCGTCCTCGGCGCACGTTATCCGCAGGGATGGACGACATGTCTGCAACGCCGCGCAGAATGCCTCCATGCTCTCCTGCGTGCGGGCGGTGGCTGATGTCGAGGCCCTTACGGCGGCTTCCGGGGCGAATGCGGACGGGTGCCGTTCGGCCATCCTCCGGGCGATCGCCCGGTGCTGGGCCGCTCCGATTCGGGTCAGCATCCCGGCCCGGCCTTCGAACTGCGGATAGGCTTCGAGAAAATCCGCAAGGGCTTTCTGACCCGATGGCGTGAGCTTGCCGTCGGCAGCCGCCCGGGAAAGTACGTCGCGGACAAAAGCGTATTGGGAGTCGTAGAGCAGGTATCTCGATCCATGCCGGCCGTAGTGGCTGATGTAGAACGTCTCGTAACCCTCAGGTGCGCCGGGGGACGGGGCGACCGTCTCCGGATAGGGGAGGTATACGCCCATCACCCGGTCCGGGACGGATTCTCCGTCGGCGGTCCGCAGGCCGGACGAGCAGGATACGGCCGCTGCGAGGGCGCACAGGCATGCGGACAGGATCAGGAGGGGCCGTTTCATTGCGGTCGGGGTATTGCTCCGTGCACCGTGCAGACCTTGGCGGCCGTTTCCACTGCTTTTCGGTGGGATGCGGCTACCGGTTCGCCTTGCAGGAGGGAGGTTATGAAAGCTGCCGTGAACGAATCGCCGGCGCCAACCGTGTCGGCGACCTCGATTTCCGGCGTCGGGATGCGGGAAAGAAGCCCTTCGGCTCCGTGTATCTCGCTGTGGTCGGCGCCGGCGGTGTAGACGACGTACCGCAGCGAGAATGCCCGGACGAGTTCCGCGATCGCCTCCGCACCGGACTTTCCGGTGCCGAGCAGCGACGCCACGAGCGGCAGTTCGTCTTCGTTGAGTTTCAGCACGTCGGCCTGCCCGAGCGAGGCGGTGACGATTTCCCGGCTGTACCAGTGCTGGCGGATGTTGATGTCGAATACTTTCAGGCACTCCGGACGGGTGGCTTCGAGGATGGCGGCGATCGCCCGGCGCGACGTTTCCGACCGCTGGGCAAGCGAACCCCAGCAGACGGCGTCGGCCCGTGCTGCGAGTTCGAGGGTCCCGGCGTCCGCTTCCAGCGCGTCCCAGGCCACCCCTTCGACGATGTCGTATTCGGGAATGCCGTTCCCCGAGAGCGTCACGTTGACCCGTCCGGTCGGCAGGGCGTTGCGCTGCACGTAACCGAGATCGAGTCCCGTCGCGGCCAGTCGGTCGAAAGCCTCCCGTCCGAGGTCGTCGCTGCCGACGGCGCTCACCGGGTAGCCTTCCGCGCCGAGCCGGTTGCACCAGTAGGCGAAATTGACCGGAGCTCCTCCGAGCTGCCTGCCGTCGGGCAGCAGGTCCCAGACGAGTTCCCCGATTCCCATTATTTTAGGTCTGTTCATCGTTGCTGTCGTTTGGGGATTATTGTTCGAGGTCTATGATGACCTTCATGCATTTTTCCTGGTTCCGGGCGATGAACCGGTAGGCTTCGTCGTACTGTTCGAAGGCGAAGCGGTCGGTTACGAGCGGGGCGAGGGTGATCTTGCCGGAGGCTATTTCCCCGACGGCGGTCAGGTAGTCTTCATGGCGGTACATCATGGTTCCCGCGAGGATGAGTTCGTGTTCCCCGAGGAAGAACATGCTGAGGGCCGGATCTTTGGCGAAAACCGCCACGACGACGATCGTGCCGCCTTTCTCCGCGCACTCCATCAGCGGACGGATGGAGGACTCCACGCCGGCGACCTCGAACCCCACCTGAAAACCTTCGTCGCCGAAAACCGCTTTCATGCCCTCTTTCAGCGGGGTTTTCGCCACGTTGAGGGTGTCGGCGACGCCGCACCGGCGGGCGGTTTCCAGCCGGTAATCGCTTACGTCGGTGATGAGTACCCTGCGCGCACCGCGGGCGAGGGCGAACTGCGCCACGAGGTTGCCGATCGTGCCGGCTCCGGAAACCACCACATTTTTGCCCGTGAGGTCTCCCGCGCGCGAGGTGGCGTGCGCCCCTACGGCGGCCGGTTCGATCATCGCGCCGTATTCGAGCGAGAAGGTTTCAGGCAGTTTGACGAGCCGCTCCTCCGGAACGATGAAATAGTCCTGTGCGGCTCCGTCGGCCTGGAATGCCTGCACCCGGAGGTTCTCGCAGACGTTGTACTGGCCCCGGCGGCAGGGGGCGCATTGGCCGCAGGTGAGTTGAGGACGGGCCGTCACCTTGTCGCCCGGTTTGCATCGGGTGACCTTGGAGCCGACGGCCGTGACGATGCCGGAATATTCGTGTCCCTGCACCACGGGGTAGAATGTCGCTGGGTGCTCGCCGTGGTAGGAGTGAATCTCGCTGCCGCAGATGCCGATTTTTTTGATGCGGATTAGTATTTCGTTCTCACCCAACTGTGCGGCGGTGAGGTCCGGGACCTCCCGGAATTCGATCCGTTCCGGGGCGGTCAGTACTGCTTGTCTCATATTATTGCTTGTGGATTTGTTTTAGGGTCGGGTTTGCCGCTGAGGCACACCAGAAGACTGACGGATACGCCGATGGGACACCACCAGGGCCAGGCGAGGAACAGTTCGCGTCCGAAGAGCGCCTCGGTCACGGGTCCGAAGATGTAGGGTTGGAGGAAGAGCACCGTGAGAAGTCCGAGGACGAGGGCGGCGATGACGCTCCGTGTGCTGCCCCGTTTGGTGAAGAGGGCCGTGATGAACACGCCCATCATTCCGGCGTAGGAGAAGCACATTACGCCGGTGGCGAAATCCACGAGGTTGAGCCCGCTGGTCTGCTGCATCACGGCCGTGACGATGGCGAACGAGGTCAGCAGGACGCCCATCAGCACCACCATCTTCCGGGAGGCCGCCATCTGGTCCGCATCGCCGCTGATCGCCTTGCCCCGGCTCTTGCGGATCGGAAGGTAGAGGTCGGATACGAAACTGCTGGCCATGGCGTTGATCGCCGAGTTGAAGCTCGACAGCGCCGCTGCGAGAAGCCCGACCACCATCAGACCGCGCACGCCCGCGGGGATGCTGTTGCAGATGAATTGCGGGAAGATGTCGCGGGCGTCGGTGAATACGCCGGCCCCGACGGCGGAGGCCGGGTCGTTGATGTAGCGGACGTACAGCAGGGTGCCGATCAGCAGGAAGATCAGGACGATGGGAATGGCCAGAAGTTGCGACCATACGAGCGATACGCCGGCTTTCCGGACGCTTTTGCAGGTGAGCTGCCGCTGGACGAACTCGTGGTCGGTGGAGAACTGGGCCACCTTGAAAAAGGCGTAAGCGCCGAGTGCGCCGATCAGGTTGTAGGGAACGTCGAACCGGAAACGCGGGTCCACGAGCTGTATCTTGCTGCCCGGAATCCAGCCGCTCAGGGTCCCGTCGGCCGCCATGGCGTATTCGGGCTGCGCCGGAGCTTTTACCATGCCGTTTTGCAGCGAGGCGAATATCTCGGAGAGGGACATCGTGTCGTGGAGTGCGAGGAAGACGATGATGAGGGCGACGAGTCCGGAGCCGATGACCAGCATGATCTGTATCGCGTCGATGTAGAGCAGTCCCTTGATGCCGCCGGCCATGGTGTAGATCGTGCTCACGACGCCGAGGATGACGATGGAGTACATCAGGAACCGGAAGTGTATCGACCCGAAGATGATGACGCTCACGGCGATCGCCGCGATGAAGAGCCTCGATCCCGAGGTGAAGAGCTGGCCGAGGATGAACATCACGCTCGTGGCCCGTTTCGACGTTTCGCCGAAGCGGTCGCCGATATAGCCGTAGATGGTGATGGTCCTGGAATTGTAGAGTTTCGGCAGGAAAAGCGCGGCCACCACCACGCCCCCGATCACCGCTCCTACGCAGCTCATGATGAAGGTGAGGTTGGTGTTGAATCCGAGCTCGGGAGAGCCCACGAACGTACCGGCGCTGATGGACGTGCCCGTGGCGGCGAACACCACGAGCCAGGTCGGCATCGATTTTCCGGCGAGGAAGTAGTCTTTGAGGTCCTTGTTTTTCTTGGAAAAGGCAAAGCCGATGGCGATAAGACCTCCCAGGAACAAAAGGATGATGATCCAGTCTGTTATACTCATGTCGTTGGTATGTGTTTCAGTCGGTTAGCACTCTTCGCTGCGGGCTGCGGTGGTGTCGATGAGCGTATAGACCTGCAAATAGGGCACGTCGGTGCGTCCGGCGCCCCTGCCCATCAGTTCCCGGAGTTTGTCGAAGGCTTTTTCGTAGATGTCGCGCGGCAGAAGCCCTTCCCGCAGGCACACGCGGGCGGCCAGTCCGACGACCTCGCCCATCATCGCCGTAGTGCGCATGACGCGCGTCGTGCCGAGGGCGATGTGGCTGACGGAGATGTTCCGCCCCGCCATGAACAGGTTGTCGAGGTCCTTGGAGTAGAAGCACCGGTAGGGGATCGGGTAGAAATCGAGCGGACGCAGACAGCCGCGCGAGAGGAACGGCTCCCTGAAATGTTTGCTGTTTTCGGGGTCCGGTTCGTGGTTGTCGATGTACCAGGAGGTGCTTACGCAGCCGTCCGGGTAGACGACGAAATCGGTGAGGTCCTGCTCCCGGAGCACGAATTCGCCCACGAGGCGGCGGCTTTCGCGCTTCCCGGCCACGTGCGCCATCCAGCCGAGGTAGCTGTTGACGTATTCGTCCCGGAACGACGCGTGGTTTTTGATATATGCCCAGTTGGAATAGGCGACGTACATGCCGTAATCGCGGATGCGCTCGGCCTCGGCCATCTGGTCCTCGGCCATTCCGACTTCCCAGTACCATTGGCCGCGGCGCACTTTCTGCACCGTCTCCTCGCTGATCGGGAGTCCCCAGTCGATGTCGGGAAACGGCATGGGCCGGTCCGCTTCGAGGCAGTACCACTGCACGGAGGCTCCGAGGGTGATACCGTCGGCCGTTTCCGGCGCCGAAGGCTCGTTGTAGCGGCTTTTCGGGTCGCGTCCCATGTGCCATTCCGCCCCGGCGAGCACCCCGAGCGCTCCGTCTCCGGTGCAGTCGGCGAACAGCCGGCCCTTTATCCCGATCGTTGTGTAATCGTCCACACGGGTCGCCACGACGGACGAAATGGAGCGCGGGCCGGACTTCCCGACCCGGGTGACTTTGTAGCCGAGGAAGAGGGTGATGTTCTCCTCGGCAAGGACGGCATTCAGCTTTTTGTCATCCTCATAGACCTCTGCGGGGCGTGCATTGCCTTTGGCGGCGGGTCCGAATTCGTTGAGCAGGTAGCCCAGCGAAGGATATTTGCCGATGTTCAGGCGGCCTCCGAGACCTACCCGGACCTCGGAGGAGTTGTTGCCGCCGAGCACCTTCCGGTCTTGTACGAGGGCGACTTTCACCCCCCCCCTCGCCGCCGCGATAGCCGCACACATGCCGGCTACTCCGCCGCCTGCTACCACGAGTCCGAACTCGCCCTTGTCTTCGGGCATCTCCGGCAGCCGCATCAGCCGGCCGCGCAGGGCGAAGAGCCCTTCGAGCGAGTCGTCAGGCCGTTGATCGGTGGCGGTGAGGAGAATCGCGTCGCAGCGTCCGTCGAATCCGGTCGTGTCGTGTAATGTCAATAGGTGGGTGCCTTTGGTCAGGAAGATGCTTCCGCCCTCCTGCCAGTGCCATTCACCCGCTCCGTCGCCGAAAAGCGTTTCCGTATCCCGGTCGTCGATCCGGATGCGGAACACGCCCGGCGAGGGCCGGTCCGACCAGCAGGCGGTCCAGTTGCGGGTGCGCGCGAAAAGATTGTATGTGCCGTCCTGCGGCACGGTGAAATGTGTCCGGGCGTCGTCTACGGGCTGTCCGAGCCCGTGCGCTATCAGGTAGCTCGACCCCATCTGTTCCATAAACTGCGGGTCTGCGGTCCAGCCTCCCTTGTCTTCGAAGGTCGATGCCGCCACATAGACCGAATTGTCTGTATTCATAGTTGGGTTGGTTGATTCGGACACTAAATTAACTGAATCGTGTTACATTCTCGTTAATTAAGGTCCGCAACAATTCCCGCAACCGTTCCCGGCGTCCGCAACCGTTCCCAAACAACTGTCGCTGTGTTGAAATTGCAAAACAGGATAATAATTCGTATCTTTCAACCACGATAGATGAAGAATCATTATGAGGTATGTGACCATTAAGGATATCGCCAACGTGCTCGGGATCTCGAAATCTACGGTTTCGCGGGCTTTGTCGGCTGACTCCTGGAATGTTAGCGAGGAGACGATACGCAAAGTGGTGGAGACGGCGGAAAAGATGGGCTACCGGAAAAACGAGATGGCCGTGAATCTGCGCAACCGCAGGGCCAAGACCATCGGCATTGTGGTTCCCGAGGCCGTTACCTCATTCTATCTGCAATTCACCGCCACCGTGCAGCGTATTCTGCAACCGTACGGTTACCGGATCATCCTGACGCTTTCGGATGAAGATTTCCTGACCGAGCGTTCGAATTTCGAGATTTTCGACAGCTATCGTGTCGACGGTATTCTGATCAGTTCGTGCCATCACCGGGCCAACCTCGAATTTTACAACGGATTTATCCGCCGTTGTATCCCGATGGTATTTTTCGACCGCACGGTCGCCGACCTGGAGTGTTCGAGCGTGAGGAGCGACGATTACCATTCGGCGTTTTTCCTGGTCGAGCATTTAATATATAAAGGGTATCGCCGGATTCTGCATCTCGCGGGTCCCGACTATATCCGCAATACCGCGGAACGGCTGCGGGCTTACCGCGACGTGCTGAAAAAACACGGAATCGACTACCGGCCTGAACTGGTCATCCCGGCGGGGGTGGATGAAAAGGACGGTGCGGAGGCCATGAACCGGATTCTCGACTCGGGGGTGGACTGCAACGCCGTATTCTGTTTTACCGAATTGCAGGCGTTAGGGGCTAAAAAGGTGTTGCAGGAACGGAACATCGCCATTCCTGCCGATATGGCCATCGCCTGCATGTCGGGTACGAAACTGGCGACGCTCGTGCATCCGGGCATTACGGCGGTCGAACAGCCGTTGGACCGGATGGCGGAAGAAACGGTCAGGCTGCTGCTCGCGAAAATTGAAAACCCGATGGCGCCGTCGGAAAACGTGGTGCTTCCGGCGAACATGGTTATACGTTCCTCCACGGAGAAATAACGGTTTCTTCTCGCCGCATTGGCCGTTCAGCGCTTTCCATGCGCCGGCCGACAGGACTGTGCCGGCAAATCAGCTTCAGAGGCTTACGGCATCCATTCCAGAATGCCTTCGACGGGATTCGCTGCGCGCCATGCCTCGAATTCGGCGTAGGTGCGCACGCCGTCGCCCAGCACCGCCCGATAATATTCGATGCCCATGATCTTCACCTCGTCGGGCGTGTCGTATTTGATCTGCAGGACGGCGCGCCGCGTCTCGTCGGTCAGCACGGCGCTGATCCGGTCGGCCACCCGTTCGAAATAACCGTCGTAAGCCGAACCGCGGGGCATGTGGATCATGTCGATCTGCCAGAGCCGGTCGTCGGCATCGGCGTACCAGGCGTGCCATTCGAGGCACTGGTCCTGTGCATCGAGCAGGTTGCCGTATTCGATGCGGCGGATGCGGGGATTTTCGGCGATCCGGGTCATGGCCGCAAAGCTGTCGGCGATGTTCAGGGGCGAAGAGTAGATGTGAAAGTCGATGTCGCGGTGCTTCATCAGCAGGCCCGTGCGGAGCGAACCCACGAGGTTCGGTTCGGCGCCCACCGAGCGCCAGGCCTCCTCCAGTCGGGAGTCGCGGATGACCTCGCGGGCGCGCTGCTGGTTGGTGGCCGCGATTTCGAAGATGTTTTCCATATCAATAGTCTTTGTCCGAAAGCGTCTTTATGCGCAGGAAAGTCGTGATGAAGATCTCTCCGCAGTGTCCGCAGCGACGGAAGTCGCGGAATCGCTGGTCGGCTTCGATGCGGACGTTGTACTTCTCCTTGTACCATTCGATGATCCGGTCGCTCCGTTCCTCCGTGTGGCTGTGTTCTAATCGGCGGGTGACGGTTCGGTGAATGTGTTCGTCGATCAGTTCGCGGCTCATGATCTCGTTGGGGCCGTAGTAGTTGCAGTGGGGGCAGCGGGCTCTTTCCGTGTGCGGGAAGAAGATCAGCAGGTGGGCGACATAACCCGCGATAAACCAGACGACCGCGTAGACGATGGCGACCGTGCCGAACACCCCGTAGAATACGAATCCCAGGATGCCGCAGCTCCAGTAGAAGATCCGGAGAAATGTCTGGTCGAGGTGCAGGGCTCCGTAGTTTTCGTTGTAGAGGTTGTAATACCACCAGAAATAGGCGGGCAGAACGGGCAGCAGCACGAAAGGCGGGACGGTCGAAAGCAGCCCCAGCGCCGTGAAGAGCAGCAGGTGCGGCAACCGGCGGCGGCGCATGGCGCGCGGAGCCATCCAGACGGCGAAGAGCAGGGTGGCAAGACCTGCCAGCGCCCCGACCGTGTCGCGGGCTTCGCGGCGCGACGCCCGGCGGGAGGCCTCCGCCTGGCCGCGGGCCTGGCGTTCTTCGGTGATTTTCCGGACTTGCGCCTCCTGTTCGAGTTCTTCAGCCGATTTCACGCGCGGAGCGATGCGCAGCTGCGAATCGAATGTGAGTCGGCTCATGGGTTTGAAGTAGGGAATCGTTCCCGGGGCGAAGAGAAGCGAATAGTTGCGGTCGCGGTCGCGGTGAAAATCGAGGTTCGCCTCGACCGAACCGGAAGTGCCGTCGATGCCCTTCACAGTTACGCGTTTACTGACGGCGTCGCTGAGATGGCTGACTCCTGTGATTGCGTACCGCGCCACGGCCTGATGCTGTTGGTCGCAGAGCGTCAGCGCCCCGTAGCGCCCGTCGACGGGGTGTTCGAAATCGAGGTCGATCTCGGCCGTGAGCTGCCGTCCTTCGTAGTCGAGCGTTCCCGTGCCGGAGCCGTTGAAATAGAACATCGACTCCTTGGGATCGTTCGTGATTTTCAGGTCCAGCTTCATCTTGTCCCCGGCCAGGGCAGTGAACGCAAGGCACAATGCCGCGCAGAGCATCGTCAGTTTCTTCATCTCTATATAGGTTGTAAAGGTCAGTTCTTCAGCAGGATGCGGGCCTGTGCCACGGCGGCGTCGGTGATCCGGGAGCCGGAGAGCATCTTGGCGATTTCGGTCACGCGCTCCTCGTCGCCGAGGCGGGTGATGTCCGTGCGTCCGTCGCGCTTGTAGACCACGAAATGCGCCGAGCCCTTCGAGGCGACCTGCGGCAGGTGGGTGATGTCCACCACCTGCATCGAGGCCGCGAGCGATTCGATGATCTCGCCCATGGCGTCGGCGATGCGGCCCGAGACGCCCGTGTCGATCTCGTCGAAGATGATCGTCGGCAGCTGCATCCGCTCGGCCAACAGGGCTTTCAGGGCCAGCATCACGCGCGAGAGCTCTCCGCCCGAGGCGATGCGCTCGACGGGCTGGGGCGTCATGTTCCGGTTGGCGGTGAAAAGAAACTGCACGCTGTCGCACCCCGTGCGGCACGGTTCGGCCAGCGGCGTCAGCGCGATGCGGAAAACCGTGTCGGGCATGCCCAGTTTGGTGAGGGTCGAGAGGATGTGCTTTTCAAATCCTGCGGCGGCCTTTTCGCGCGCTTTGTGCAGGCGTTCGGCCAGTGTGAGGACCTTCCCGGCGGCTTCGTGCAGGGCGGCTTCCGCTTCGGCGATCTCCTCGCCGCTGTGGACGATGGCTGCCAGTTGCGCCGCGCAGCGGTCGCGCACGGCAATCAGTTCGGCTTCATCCCCGGCGTGGTGCTTCTGCTGGAGGGCGATCAGCGTGTCGAGCCGCGCCGAGAGCTTCGCCAGACGCTCGGGATCGGCGTCCAGCCGTTCGCATGCGGCGGCGGCCGAGCCGTTAATGTCCTTCAGCTCTTCGAGCACCGACCGCAGGCGGTCGGCATATTCCCCGGCGGCGGGGTAGTGACTGCGGATATGGTTGAGTTCGTTCTCCGAATTTTTGAGTTGCGCCAATACCCCCGTTTCGTCGGTGTCGAAGGCGTTGCGCAGGGCGGTCAGCACTTCGCCGATGCGGTCGGCATTTTCGAGCACAGCCAGCTCCTCCTCCAGCTCGGCCTGTTCGCCCGGACGCAGGTTGGCGGCCGTCAGCTCTTCGGTCTGGAACCGGAGCCACTCTTCGTCGCGGCGGCCCTTTTCGGCGGCTTCGCGCAGGGCGGCCAGTCTGCGTCGCAGCTCGGTCATCCGGACATACTGCGCCGTGTATTGGGCCAGCAGGTCCCGGTTTGCGGCCACGGTGTCGAGCGCCGAGGTGCGGAACTCCTCCGACGAGAGGATAAGGTTCTGGTGCTGGGAGTGGATGTCGATCAGGCGCGTTCCCAATTCGCGGAGCTGCGCCAGCTGCACCGGCACGTCGTTGATGAAGGCGCGGCTCTTGCCCGTCGGGGTGATGACGCGCGTGAGGGTCGTCTCGGGGGCGTAGTCGAGGTCGTTCTCGTCGAAGAACGGCTCCAGGTCGCGTCCCGTCAGGTCGAAAACCCCTTCGACCGTGCAGTTGCGCGCCGAGTCCTTCATCGCCGAACCGTCGTTCTTGGCCCCCAGCAGCAGCCCGAGGGCTCCGAGCAGGATGGACTTTCCGGCTCCCGTCTCACCCGTGATGATGTTCAGGTGGGGGGCCAGTTCCATTTCGAGCTTGTCGATAAGCGCGTAATTTTCGACCGACAGACGGCGTAGCATGGCGGAGGTTATTTTAGGATTTTTTCGATTTTGTCGGCAATGCGTGCGGCGACCTCGCGCTTCGGCATCAGAGGCAGTTCTTCGCGGCCCGCACGGTCGATGAAGGTCACTTTGTTGGTGTCGCCGCGGAATCCGGCTCCGGCGTCGCGCAGCGAGTTGAGCACGATGAAGTCGAAATTCTTCTTTGCGAGCTTGGCCTCGGCGTGCGCCTCTTCGTCGTGGGTCTCCAGAGCGAACCCTACCAACAGGCGGCTGCCCTTGTGCGCCCCCAGTTCGGCGGCGATGTCGCGCGTGCGGCGCAGCGTGATGCACATGTCGCCGTCGCATTTTTTAATCTTGGTCTCCGAAACGCTTTCGGGGGTATAGTCGGCCACGGCGGCGCACATCACCGCTCCGTCGGCCCCGTCGAAGGCCCGGACCGCGGCGTCGTACATTTCGGCGGCCGAGAGCACGTCCACGCGCTCGACGCCCGCGGGTGTCGGCAGCGAAGTGCGGCCCGTGACGAGTGTCACTTCGGCGCCCCTGTCGGCCAGTTCCCCGGCAATGGCATAGCCCATCTTCCCCGTGGAGTGGTTCGAGATGAACCGCACGGGGTCGATGGCTTCGATCGTGGCTCCTGCCGTGACGATCAGCCGTTTACCTTGCAGACTCTTTTTTTTTTCGCGGAGAAGGCCGCCGACGAATGCGGCGATCCGGTCGGGTTCGGCCATGCGGCCTTTGCCCGTCAGCCCGCTGGCCAGTTCGCCGTCGCCGGGCTCGACGATATGGACGCCGCGTCGGGCGAGCGTCCGGAGGTTCTGCTGCGTGGCTTCGTGGGCGTACATGTCCAGGTCCATGGCCGGAGCCACGGCGACCGGGCAGCGGGCCGAGAGATAGGTCGTCAGCAGCAGGTTGTCGGCGATGCCGCCGGCCATCTTGGCCAGCGTGTTGGCCGTGGCGGGGGCGATCAGGTAGCAGTCCGCCCATTCGCCCAGCGACACGTGAGAGTTCCACGCCCCGTTTTCCGGGTCGAAAAATTCGACGAGGATGGGATTTTTCGAGAGCGTGGCCATCGTCAGCGGCGTAATGAACTGCTTGGCCAGCGGCGTCATCACTACCCGCACGTCGGCGCCTGCCGTTTTCAATAAACGACAAAGCACGGCAGCCTTGTAAGCCGCTATGCTACCCGTGATGCCCAGCAGTATGTGTTTCCCCGCCAGCGGGGGATTCGCAGCGCTTTCGGATGCCATCTCCCTGTGCGGATTAGATCACCTTCATCTCGCCGTCCCTGCCCTCTTTGAAGACCAGTTCATGGTCGATGAACTCCTCGGTGGCGATGATTACGGGTTTGGGCAGGCGCTCGTAGTAACGCGAGATCTCGATCTGCTCGCGGTTCTCGAAGGTCTCCTCCATGGTGTCGGTGGGCGACGAGAAATCGGCGAGTTTGCGGTTGAGCTCGGTTTTGAGTTCGGTTGCGATCTGGTTGGCGCGGCGGGCGATGATGTTTACGCTCTCGTAGATGTTGCCCGTTTCCGAGTCCAGATCCACCAGCTTGCGCGTGATGGTGTTGTTGGGAATGTTCTTCTTGATTTCCATCTTATATGTTGTTGTCTTTGTTATTGCGGTCGAGGTAGTCGCGGGCATTCTTGGCCATGCGGTCTATCTCCTTGATGTGCGACGATTCGGGGAATTCCTCCTTGAACGAGAGGTAGGAATCGAGCATCGTCAGGTAACGGTCCGTCTGCTTGTCGCGGACCGAGTTGCTGGCGAAGCGGTAGCTGGCGTCGACGATCAGGTACATGATCTCTTCGCGGTGCTTGCTCTCGGGGTACTGCTTCAGCGCGTTCTTCAGCGCCACGATCGCCGATTTGTAACGGCCGATCTTATAATAAGTGTAGGCGTTGATGTAGGCTTTGTCGTGCAGCCGCTCGGTGAGTTCGGCGTTGATCTTTTTGAAATCCTCGATGCGGTCGCTCTTCGGATAACGCGACATGAACTCGTTGATGGCGATCAGCGCATGGCCGGTCATCGTCTGGTCGCGCGAAGGTCCCGGCGAGAGGTAGTAGAAGCAGAGCGCGTACATGCCTTCGGCGTCCTCGATGAACGCGCTGCGGCCGAATTTGCGGCGGAAGTCGTCCAGCAGGGTCGACGCCGTGTCGTAGTCGCGGTTCTTGAACTTGCAGCGGGCGTTGAAGAACGAAATGCTGTCTTCGGTCGGGGTGCCGGTGTAGTAGTACTGGGCTCCTTCGAAGAGGGTCGAGGCGCGCTGCCACTTCTCCTTCTGGTAGTACTCCATCGCCTTGCTGTAAATCAGTTCGGGCTTTCCGCTTTTCAGCAGGGCGTTCATACCGGAACACCCTCCGAGGATGATCGCGGCCGCCAGTCCGCAAAGGGCGTATAAAAAGGTCTGCTTCATTTATGAATTTATTACGGCGCTTTATTGCGCAAAGTTACGCATAAATTAACGATTTGCAAAAAAAATTATTGCCCGTCCGGGCCGCGAAAGCGAAAGGCGGTCGTTTTTTTGTTGTCCTGAACGCGAAAGCCCTGCCGGGGCGGGCATCCGGACGGAATCACATCAGGGGTGACACGAGCCGGAGCACGTCGCCCAGCGTCCGCCGCCACAGCGGCGGACGCCACTCTTGGCGCGTGATGCGCCGGCAGGAGGCGAGGTCGTCGTCGAAGGTCGCGGCCAGCTCTCGGACCACCTCCCGGCCGCGGATGAAGGCCGTGACCTCGAGGTTGTCCGTCAGACTGCGGTAGTCCATGTTCGCGGTGCCCACCGAGGCCAGCGCTTCGTCGACGATCACCAGTTTGGCGTGCAGGAATCCGTTGTCGTAGCGGTAGAGTTCGACTCCGGCGTCGAGCAGGTCCCCGACGTAGGAGTCGGACACGAGGTCCGAGAACGGGGAGTCGCTGCACGTCGGGATCATCACCTCGACCCGGATGCCGCTCCGGGCCGCCAGCCGCAGGGCGTCGAGGATCATCACCGGGGGCAGGAAGTAGGGCGAACAGATGCGCACCCGTTCCCGGGCCCGGACGATGGCCGCTGCGAACGCCTCGGCGATGGTCAGCCGCGAGGGGCCCTCTTCGGACCACGCCAGTTGGATTGGCAGCCGTTGCCGGATGCGGTGAGGGGCGATGTGTCCGCGCGGGTCGAGACATTCCCGGGTGGCCCGCGCCCAGTCGGCGATGAAGAGCCGCTGCAGGTCTGCGACGGCGTCGCCCTCGATGCGGAGGTGCTCGTCGCGCCACTTGCCCATGTAATCTCCGTCGAGGTAGTATTTCGCAATGTTTATGCCTCCCAGATAGGCGGTTTTCCCGTCCGTAACGACGATTTTGCGGTGGTTGCGGCGCGTGACGCGCGTGGTGAACCACGGGAAGCGGACCGGTTCGTAAGCGGCGGTGCGAACCCCCGCCTCGTGCATGCGCCGCAGTGTCGCGCGGCTCAGCCTCCACGAGCCCACGGCGTCGTAGATCACCCGCACTTCCAGCCCCGCGCGGGCCTTGCGGATCAGTATTTCGGCGATGGTGCGGCCGATGCGGTCGTCGCGGATGATGTAGTACTCCATGTGGATCGAGCGGGTGGCGTGCTGCAGGGCGGCGATGAGCGATGCGAAGGCGTTGTTGCCGTTGTGCAGCAGCTCGACGCGGTTGTGCCGCGTGGAGGACGTTCCGCATCCCCGGGCGACGATCTGTTCCACGGCGTCGCCCCGGCAGACGGAGTTTTCGGCCGGAGGAGTGGGGCGGCGGTATCCGGCCAGTATGTATAACAGGGTGCCGGCCGCGGGGAGCAGGAGAACCAGGGCCAGCCACGCCGCCGCCGAGGCGGGTATTCGCTGCCGGCGCGTGATGACCAGACCCGCGCCGAGCGTCCATAACAGATGGATCGAGAGGAGGGTATACATAACCCCGTTTGCGGGCACGATTCGTGCCACGGAGCGCGAAAAAGATTTGGAAATATGGAATTTACTTTTTATCTTTGTCTGAGTAATGCAACGGGGTTCTGACCTTTACGGGTCAGGATTCTTTATTTTTTATGTTTTTTAGGTATGGCAAAAGAGATTATTTATCTGACAGCGGAGGGTTACAAAAAACTCAAAGAGGAGCTCGATCACCTGCGTTCCGTCGAGCGCCCGGCGATTTCGGCGGCGATCGCCGAAGCGCGTGACAAGGGTGACCTTTCGGAGAACGCCGAGTACGACGCTGCCCGGGAGGCGCAGGGCTTGCTGGAGATGCGTATCGCCAAGCTGGAGGATACGCTCGCCAATGCGCGCGTAATCGACGAGACGAAGATTGATAAGAGCAAGGTGCAGATATTGAGCAAGGTGACGCTCCTGAACCACAACACCCGCAAGGAGATGACCTACACGATCGTCGCCGAACACGAGGCCAACCTGCGCGAAGGGAAGCTGGCCATCGGCACGCCGATCGCCAAGGCGCTGCTGGGCCGCAAGAAGGGCGACCGCGTGGATGTGGACGTGCCTGCGGGTACGATCCATTTCGAGATTCTCGACATCAGCATTTGAGGCGCCCGGCTTCCGGGAGGGGCGCACGGCCCGTCTCCCGCAGCGGGCCGTCGGACAGACATACAACCTACTAACATTTAGGTATTTTTGCAGGGGCCGCTTGTCGCGCCCCTTTTTTTGTTATACCTTTGTGTCCGATGAAGATGCACCTCAGATTCAGACAATGCTGTGCGGCTTTCTTGCTGTCGGTCCTGCTCGCGGCCTATGCGGGACAGAAGGTGCATATCTATAACGAGGACCCGGCCCACTTCGCGGCATTCAGCGGCGATCTGGTGCCCGACAACGGTGCCGACCAGCTGGTCGTCGAGCTCTGTATCGTCGACGATTTCCATTTCTTTCCCTATCTGCTCGAAATTCCTTACGCGCACCAGTTTTATGCCGAGGTGCTCGCCGTGCTGCTGCCCGAGGCCACGCGCTGCAAGTGTGCGTCGGAGATTTCGCTTTTCTCCCTGCGGGCGCCTCCTGCGGCGTAGCTCCGTCACGCCTCTTTTCTGATTTGCCCGGAGGACTCCGGGCCTCATTCTCAATTCGATTTTACCATGAAACGATCTGTTTTATCGGCATTGTTCCTATGCCTGTATCTTATTGTGTCCGGTGCCGATGCGCCGCGCAAAGGCACGGACGCCAACCTTTACGGCCACGTGGTGGACCGTGAAACCCACGAACACATTCCCTATGCTTCGATAGCCGTCGTCGGCACGGCCTTCGGTACGACGACCGACGCTTCGGGACACTATTTCCTGAAAAACCTGCCCGAAGGGGAGCTGACGCTCGAAGTCCGCGCCCTGGGCTACGCCCCGAAAAGAACCTCCGTCGCGCTGAAGCGCGGCGAGACGCTGGAACTGAATTTCGAGGTGGCGCAAAGCGGCATTTCGATGGACGAGGTGGTCGTCTCGGCGAGCCGTTCGGCGACGCTGCGGCGCGAAGCCCCGGCGCTGGTGAGCGTACTCGACGCCGGGCTGTTCGAGCGCACCAATGCCGCGTGTCTGGCGCAGGGGCTTTCGTTTCAGCCCGGCGTGCGTGTCGAGGACGACTGCCAGAACTGCGGTTTTATGCAGGTGCGCATCAACGGCCTCGACGGACACTATTCGCAAATACTGGTCGATTCGCATCCCGTTTTTTCGGCCCTGACAGGCGTCTACGGGCTGGAACAGATTCCGGCCAACATGATCGAACGGGTCGAGGTGCTGCGCGGCGGCGGCTCGGCGCTCTTCGGTTCGTCGGCCATTGGCGGCACAATCAACATCATCACCCGGGAGCCGACGCGCAGTTCGGCCCAGTTGTCGCATACGCTGACCTCGCTCGGAGGCAGCAACTCCTATGACAATGCGACGACGCTCAACGCCTCGATCGTCTCCGAGAGCGGCCGTGCGGGCATCAGCGTCTTCGGCCAGAGCCGCCACCGCTCGGGCTACGACCACGATGGCGACGGATTCACCGAACTGCCGGTCATCAACAGCCAGTCGGTCGGCATGCGCTCGTTTTTCCGCACGGGAGCGTATTCGCGCATCACGGCGCAGTATCACCACATCGACGAATACCGCCGGGGCGGCGACCGGCTGGACCTGCCTCCGCACGAAGCCTTCGTCGCCGAGCAGACCGACCATGCGATCGACGGCGGAAGTCTCTCGTTCGACCTTTCGTCGGCCGACCGCAGCAACCGGTTCAACGCCTACGCCTCGTTCCAGAACACCGCGCGCAAGAGCTACTACGGGGGCAACCAGGACCCCGACGCCTACGGCACGACGCACGACCTGACCGCGGCGGCCGGCGTGCAGTATGTCCATGCCTTCCGCAAGCTGCTGTTCATGCCCTCGGAACTGACCTTAGGGGCCGAATACAGTTTCGACGAACTCGAGGACCGTTCGATCGGCTACGCTATCGACACCGACCAGACGGTGCATATCGTGGGCGGCTATTTGCAGAACGAGTGGAAGACCAAAAAGTGGTCGCTGCTGATCGGCGGCCGCCTCGATAAGCACAACCTCGTGGATCACGTGATTTTCAGTCCCCGGGCCAACGTCCGCTTCAACCCTTCGGAGTCGGTGAACCTGCGGGTGAGCTACGCCGGAGGCTACCGCGCTCCGCAGGCTTTCGACGAGGATATGCACATCGCCGTCGTGGGCGGCGAGCGGGTCCGCATCCGCCTCGCGGACGATCTGAAAGAGGAGCGGTCGCACAGCGTGAGCCTCTCGGCCGACCTCTACCATACCTTCGGAAGCGTGCAGGCCAACCTGCTCGTCGAAGGATTCTATACCAAGCTGGAAGATGTGTTTGCGCTGCGGGATATCGAGGACACGGCCGACGGCGGCAAGATCAAAGAGCGTTACAACGGCTCGGGCGCCACGGTGCGCGGACTGAATGTCGAGGGACGGGCGGCCTTCACCCGCTGGTTCGAACTGCAGGCGGGGATGACGTGGCAGCGAAGCCGCTACTCCGGGCCCGAGCAGTGGAGCGAGGATGCGGAGGTGCCTCCCGTGCGCCGGATGTTCCGCACGCCCGATCTCTACGGCTATTTCACGGCGTCGTTCAAACCGCTGCGCCGCTTCACGGCCGATGTGACCGGCACCTGCACGGGTGAGATGCTCGTGCAGCACATGGCCGGGTCGGGCGTGGACCGGGACGTGGCGGTCACCACGCCGACGTTCTGCGACGTGAACCTGCGGCTGGCCTACGACCTGCGCATATACAAGGAGATCACGCTCCAGCTTTATGGCGGCGTGCAGAACATCTTCAACGCCTATCAGAAGGATTTCGACCAGGGGGCCGAACGTGATTCGGGTTATGTCTACGGTCCCTCGATGCCCCGCAGTTGGTTCGTCGGTGCGAAGATCAGCTTCTAATGCCGCTTCTCCCCGGACGCAAAAAAGCCGCCCCGAAAGGAGCGGCTTTTTTGTGTAGGAATCTTGTTTTCAGGGGATGCGGCGAATAGCCCCCCCCCTCTCCTTCGCTTAGAGCGCTTTGATCTCGTGGAGGACGTTGTTCGTCTTGCGGACGGCGTCGGCCGAAGCGGCGAACTTCTCGGCCTCCTCTTTCGTGAGGTCGATCTTCACGATCTTCTCGATACCTTTGCGGCCGATGATCGCGGGAACGCCGATGCAGATGTCCTTCTGGCCATACTCGCCGTCGAGGTAGCAGCAGCAGGGAACCATCTTCTTCTGGTCGTTGAGGATCGCCTCGACCATCATCGCTGCGGCGGCTCCCGGAGCATACCAGGCCGACGTGCCGATGAGTTTGGTCAGCGTAGCGCCGCCGACCATCGTGTTGGCGACAGCCTCCTCGAGCTTCTTCTTCGACGCGAACTGCGATACCGGAACGCCGTTCACGGTAGCCTTCGATACGAGCGGAATCATCGTCGTGTCGCCGTGGCCGCCGATGACCATGCCGTCGACGTTGTTGATGTTGGCGCCGGTAGCCTTGGCCAGATAGCATTTGAAGCGCGACGAGTCCAGAGCGCCGCCCATGCCGATGATGCGGTTCTTCGGAAGTCCCGAAGCCTTCAGTGCCAGGTAGGTCAGCGTATCCATCGGGTTGGCTACCACGATGATGATGGCGCGGGGCGAATACTTGGTGACGTTCTCGATCACGCCTTTCATGATGCCGGCGTTCGTGCCGATCAGCTCCTCGCGGGTCATGCCCGGCTTGCGGGGAATACCCGAGGTGATGACTACGACGTCCGAGTTGGCGGTCATCTTATAGTCGTTGGTCAATCCGACGAGCTTCGTGTCGAAATCCATCAGCGTCGAGCACTGGTACATATCCAGCATCTTGCCCTCCGAAAGACCCTCTTTGATGTCGATGAGGACCACTTCGCTCGCCACTTCGCGGCAAGCCATTACGTTTGCACAGGTTGCGCCCACGGCGCCTGCACCTACGACAGTAACTTTAGACATAACGGTAAGTATTTTGTGTTAATTGTTCGTTTCGGTTCTCTCGGGCCGGCTCCATTCGCGGCGTTCCGCCGCGTTTACAAGTCTGACCCTCCCCTAAATCCCCTCCTCGGAGGGGACTTTATCCGAAGGCTTTGAGGGAAACTTGTCGGGCGTGAACTATCCGAAAGTATAATTTAGTTTCGCTTGTCGCTCCTAAAGCCTGCTTCTTAAGCAGGTTAGCCGATCAGCTTTTCGTAGTCGGCGGCGCTCAGCAGGGCGTCGTACTCGGCCGGGTCGGACATCTTGACCTTGACGAGCCAGCCCTCGCCGTAGGCGTCCTTGTTGACGATGGAGGGGTCGGCGTCTACGGCGTCGTTGAACTCCACGACCTCGCCGCCCACCGGAAGGAAAGCGTCGCTCACGGTCTTCACGGCCTCGATCGTGCCGAATACCTCGCCGGCGGCGAGCGTCTCGCCGACAGTCGGGACATCGACGAATACGATGTCTCCCAGTTGGCTCTGTGCGAAATCGGTAATGCCGATAACGGCTGTGTCACCCTCGATGCGGCACCACTCGTGGTCGTTCGAGTATTTCAGATTTGCAGGTACGTTCATATTATTCTTAATATTTGATTTGAAATTGGCTGTTTTACGATGCAAATATAACTGTTATTTCTGTAACAGCAAGATTTTTCAGGCTTATTTTACAACGAATTCCACCTCTTTGAACAGGTATTCCCGGAGCGGGCCGCCGACATGGCGCAGCAGCAGTTCTCCCGAAGGCCGCACGCCCTCGATGACTGCTTCGAAAGGCGTGCCGTCGGGGTGGCGGAACGTGCGCTGTTCGCCCAGCCCGTACATGCGTTCGCGGTAGTCGCGCTGCAAGGCTTCGGCGTCGCCCCTTTCGAGCTGTGCGTAGCGGGTTTCGAGCCGTTTGCGGAAGGTTTCGAGCACCTCGCTGCGGTCGAACGTGCGGCCTGCGGCGACAGCCATCGACACGGGATTCGGAAGCGCCGGGTCGAACTCCTTTTGGTTGACGTTGATGCCGATTCCGACGACCGTGCGGGCGAGCGTCGGTCCCGAGTAACTGTGTTCGATCAGGATGCCGACGAGTTTCCGGTTTCCGGCATAGATGTCGTTGGTCCATTTGATGCGGGTTTCGATGCCTGCCTGCGCGAAGGTGTCCGTGAGCGCCAGCGCCACGGCTTCCGACAGCAGGAATTGCTTCCCGACGGGCAGGAACCGGGGTTCGAGTACCAGTGAGAAGGTGAGGTTCTGCCCCTCGGGGCTTGTCCACGAGTGTCCCCGCTGGCCGCGCCCGGCGGTCTGCCGTTCGGCCCAGACGATGTCGCCGTGGCGGTATTTCGCGTCGCGGGCGTCGTCGTTCGTGGAGGTCGTCTCCTCGATGCGGTAGATCATGCCTATACCGAGACTCCGAAGTCGCGCAGGGCGTTGTTGAGCGACGTTTTCTTATCGGTGGACTCTTTGCGCCGGCCGATGATCAGCGCGCAGGTGACGCTGTATTCGCCTGCCGGGAACTGCTTGCGGTAGCTGCCCGGAACGACCACCGAGCGGGGCGGCACGTAGCCTTTGTAGGTGACGGGCTCGGGTCCCGTGACGTCGATGATGTGCGTCGAGCCGGTGATGACGGTGTTCGAGCCCAGCACCGCTTCGCGGCAGACATGCGCTCCCTCGACCACGATGCAGCGCGAGCCGATGAAGCAGTTGTCCTCGATGATGACCGGTGCGGCCTGCACGGGTTCCAGCACGCCGCCGATGCCCACGCCGCCCGAGAGGTGGACGTGGCGTCCGATCTGGGCGCACGAGCCGACCGTGGCCCACGTGTCGACCATCGTGCCGGTGTCGACATAGGCGCCGATGTTCACATACGAGGGCATCAGGATGGCTCCCGGGGCGATGTAGGCGCCGTAACGGGCCACGGCGTGGGGCACGACGCGCACGCCCAGCTCCTCGTAGCCGTGTTTGAGCTCCATCTTGTCGTACCACTCCAGTTCGCCGGCCTCCATCTTGCGCATGGGCTGGATCGGGAAGTAGAGGATCACGGCCTTTTTGACCCATTCGTTGACTTTCCATTCGCTTTTGGCCGGGTCGACGGGTTCCGCCGTGCGCAGCTGTCCCTTGTCCACCAGTTCCACGACCTGCCGCACGGCCTGCTGCGTGGCGGGGTTCTGAAGCAGTGCGCGGTCTTCCCATGCCTGCTCGATTATCGTTTTGAGTTCGTTGTACATAGTCCGTTGTTTTCGATAGGCAAAATTACTGAAAATATCGAATTTTTCCTAACTTTGTCCCGATCATTACCCAAACGGTTCAATTATGAAGTATTTTTCCTACAAAGTCGCCGTCCTGCTCGCTGCAGCGGCGGTGGCGGCAAGTTGCAGCAACATGAAACAGATCAAACTCCTGCCTTACCCCGAGACCGAGCGCGGCGACGTGGTGGACAACTATTTCGGTACCGAAGTCCCCGATCCCTACCGCTGGCTCGAGGACGATAACTCCGAGGCGACGGCCGCCTGGGTCGCCGCCGAGAACGCCGTGACCCAGGACTATCTCTCGCAAATCCCGTTCCGCGGGGCGATCCGCGAGCGGCTGACCGAGTTGTGGAACTATCCCAAGGAGGGGGCTCCCGCGAAGCACGGCGACTGGTGGTATTATAGCTGTAACGACGGCTTGCAGAACCAGTCGGTGATCTGGCGCACGAAGGAGCCGGGCGCCCCGGGCGAGGTGTTCCTCGATCCCAATACGCTCTCCGACGACGGAACGGTGGCGCTGGCCGCCATGTCGTTCTCGAAGGACGGACGCTGGTTCGCCTATTCGGCCGCGGCGTCGGGTTCCGACTGGGTGGAAATCCGTGTGATGGACACCGCCGACAAGTCGCTGACTGCCGATCGGATCAACTGGGTGAAGTTCTCGGGCGCACGGTGGGCTCCCGATTCCAAGGGATTCTATTACAGCGCCTATGACGCTCCGAAAAAGAGCGCCTATTCGTCCAAGAACGAGTTCCAGAAAGTTTACTATCACGAACTGGGTACGCCCCAGTCGGCCGACAAACTCGTCTACGAGGACAAGGCGCACCCGCTGCGCTATTTCTCGGCCGTGCCTTCCGAGGACGGCAAGTGGCTCTTCATCGTGGGCTCGGAGGGTACGTCGGGCTCCGAGATCCTTTATAAGAAAGTCTCGGAACCGAAATTCCGCACCTTGCTCCCGGGCTTCAAAGCGGACTACATGCCTGTCGACTGCAAGGACGACCAGCTCTACTACGTGACCAACGAAGATGCCTCGAACTACGCCCTGATGAAGATCGACCTGAACCGTCCGTCCCGGATCGAAACGGTGATTCCCGAGGATGGGAAGAGTCTGCTCGACGGGGTCGGCACGGCCGGCGGCTACCTGTTCGCCTCCTACCTCGAGGATGCGCAGAGCCGGATTCGCCAGTACGACTACGACGGCAGGCTGGTGCGTACGGTCGAACTGCCCGCCATCGGGACGGTCGGCGGTTTCGACGGCGAGAAGGAGGATGCGGAGCTTTACTATACGCTGACCAACTACACCTCGCCCGCGACCGTCTACAAATACGACATCGCCTCGGGCGCATCGACGCTATACAAGGCTCCGGAGGTGAAGTTCGACCCTGCGCAGTTCACGACCGAGCAGGTGTTCTTCACCTCGAAGGACGGCACCGAAGTCCCGATGTTCATTACTTATCGCAAGGGGCTGAAGCGTGACGGCAAGAATCCCTGCCTGCTCTATGCCTACGGCGGTTTCCAGATCAACCTCACCCCCGGGTTCACCCCGACGACGATCCTCTTCGTCGAGCAGGGCGGCATCTATTGCGAGGCCAACCTGCGCGGCGGTTCGGAGTACGGCGAGGCGTGGCACAAGGCCGGCATGCTCGAAAACAAGCAGAACGTCTTCGACGACTTCATCGCGGCGGCCGAGTATCTCGTGGCCGAAAAATACACCTCGTCGGATAAGCTGGCCATCCGCGGCGGTTCGAACGGCGGACTGTTGGTCGGAGCCTGCGAGGTGCAGCGTCCGGACCTCTATGCCGTCTGCTTCCCGGCTGTCGGCGTGATGGACATGCTGCGCTACCACAAGTTCACCATCGGCTGGGGCTGGGCCGTGGAGTACGGCTCGTCGGACAACGAGGAGCAGTTCTCCTATATTTACAAGTACTCTCCGTTGCATAATATAAAGGAGGGCGTGAAATATCCCGCGACGCTGGTAACGACCGCCGACCATGACGACCGCGTCGTTCCGGCCCACTCGTTCAAATTTGCGGCCGCGATGCAGCACGCCCAGGCGGGCGATGCCCCGATCCTGATCCGTATCGAATCGAAGGCGGGCCACGGCGCCGGCAAACCCACCTCGAAGCGCATCGACGAAGCGACGGATCAGTACGCATTCCTGTTCCAGAATATCGGAGTGCTGTATAAGGTGGTGAAAAAATAGGATTTCAGGCACTATCCGTCTGCATTCCGGCTGAAATCCCGGTTGCGTTGCGACAAGCCCCTCCCGAGGGCCGTTTAAGAAACGGCTTTTATGAGATGGACGCGGCGCATGGGTTCCGATCCTCGATATCAGGGCACCGCCCCTGAAACCCGGCTCTTAGCCGGGGTGGGGTAGATTTGTAAACGCGGCGTTCCGCCGCGAGAGTCCGGCGGTCGGTTACCTCTGGGCGGTAAAGAAGGTACGTTAGGTTAATAAGAAAGATAACATGAAAGTCTATAAATTCGGAGGGGCGTCGGTGCGAAATGCCGACGGCGTGAGAAACCTGCGCAAAATCATCGACGACGAACAAAACCTGTTCATCATCGTCTCGGCGATGGGCAAGACGACCAATGTGCTGGAAAAGGTGTTCGAAGGGGTTCAGAAAGGGGATCGGCAGCTTTCGCTGGACAACGTCGAGGCGCTGCGCAAATACCATGCGGAGATCATCGACGATCTGTGGCACGGCCCCAAACGCCTGCCGGCGGTCGACACGCTGTTCGACGAACTGGAAAAAATAGCTGTGGAGACCGTCTATAAACCGGCCGATGCGGAGTTGTGGTACGACACGATCGTGGCCTACGGCGAGCTGGTCTCGACGACGATCATCTCCGAATACCTCAATTACGCCGGAGTGCCCAACCGCTGGATCGACATGCGCCGCTGTTTCCTCACCGAGCAGCGTCATAAGGACGCCGGGGTGGACATCGAGGCTTCGACGACGTTGTTGAAAAATGCGCTGGGCGAGTGCGGCGAGAATATTTTCATCGGACAGGGCTTCATCGGCGGCGCCCCCGACGGCACGACCACGACGCTGGGCCGCGAAGGTTCGGACTACTCGGCCGCCGTGGTGGCCAACATCCTCGACGCCGAGTCGATGTCGGTGTGGAAGGATGTGGATGGCGTGATGAATGCCGATCCGAAGGCGTTCCCCGATGCCGTGCAGATCGCCGAGCTGAACTACCTCGACACCATCGAACTGGCTTACAGCGGGGCGCAGATCATCCACCCGAAAACGATCAAACCCCTCCAGAATAAGAACATTCCGCTCTACGTGCGCCCCTTCGGCGACAAGCGCAAGCCCGGTACGGTCATCCGCGGGATGTCGGCTCCGGTCGACGTGCCCATCCTGATTCTCAAAAAGGACCAGGTGTTGCTGACGATCCGTTCGCGCGACTTCTCGTTCGTGCTGGAGGAGAAATTCGCCACGATCTTCTCGTTGCTGGAGCGTTTCCGCATCAAAGCCAACCTGATCCACAATTCGGCCGTGAACCTGAGCCTGTGTGTCGACAACTCGTGGCACATCGACGAGGCGATCGAGGCGCTGCGCGAGGCGGGCTTCGACGTGATGAAAGCCGAGAACATGGAGCTGCTGACCGTGCGCGGCTATACCGACGAGCTGTGGCGCAAATACGCTCGCGGTCCGCAGGTATTCGTGCGGCAGGCGACGCAGTCCACCGTGCGCGTGGTCCGCAAACGGGCCTGATAGTCCGGGCGATACAATGCAGACGGCGGCTTCCCCATCGGGGAGGCCGCCGTTCGCGTTCGGGACGGGCGGGGTCAGTCCTGGGCCTGCCGGAGCCGGTGGATGATGCCGACGACCGATTTTTCCCGAATCTCGCCGTTGCGCTTCATGTTCCAGATCGTGCGGGCGATATAGCGTTCGATGTCGCGCTCCAGCCGTTTGTAGAGCGCGCATTTGGTGTAGTTCTCGTTGTCGAGCAGCACGTCGCGGATCGAACGCAGCGAATTGGTGTAGTTCGACATCTCGTTCTTTAGCGCCACGCCCTGCTTTTTCGACGCGGTGATCTTGGCGATCGACATGGCCCGCAGTTTCTCGCACACGGTGTTCAGGGCGATCATCACCACATTGTCCATCAGCGTGTGGCCGTGCATGAACAGGTAGGCGTTCTCAGGGGTCAGCCCGCGCTCCTTCAACTGTCCTTCAAACTCCTTCATCGGTTCGAGCATCCGCGGGTTGCGCCGGCGGAGCAGCTCTTCGCGCTTCGTGACGTTGCGCCGGAGCCATTCGAGGGTCTTTTCCCCGTTGTTCTCGATGTCGAGGTAGCCGATGCGCACCGACTGTTTGAAGTCGATCAGCGGAAATACGTTCTCCGAGGCCAGCTGCGCCGAGTAGGCATACCAGACGAACAGCGGGTAGATCGTGCACGAATATTCGTGCATGAACTTCACGAAGTCGAAGATGCGCGTATCGTTTTTGGTGGCTTTCACGCAGACGTTGTGCAGCGAGGGGGCGTAGCAGAGGTAGTTCTCGGTGGCGTAGGCGTAGGTGTGGAACATGAACTTGCTGCCGTTGACCTCCTTCGACTGCGGCGTGCGGTTGGCGAAGAGGTAGTCGAAATCGGAATCGACGCAGAGGATCATCTCCTCCGACGAGCGGGGAATCATCCCCATCAGCACCTTTTTGCCTTTGGGCAGGTCGCCGCGGTCGGGCACCGAAATCTCGAACCGCAGGTAGGGATTCTGGAAATGGTCGAAGATGCCGCGCCAGAATGCCACGTCCTCGTAACCTTCGACGTAGACCTTCACCAATCGCTGGTCCGGATTGGCGGGCAGGGGCTTGGGCAGCTGGTCGAGCGTCATCGGCTGCGAGAAGGGATTGAGCCGGCGCAGTTTTTCGCGGAACTTTTTTGCCATACGATACAATTGTAAAAGGCCGGGTGGGTGCAACGTTGGATTGCGCCCGGTCCGGCGGAACTTTCCGTGCCGTTCCGACACCAAAGATAGCGTATTTCGTCACATTCGGGCCATGCTGCCCGGTGAATTTTTATCTGATATTTGTTTTTAAACGATTAAGTAAGCGATTTTGCGCTTTTTTTACTATCTTCGCCGAAAACCGGAACAATGAAACCCATGCGAACTTTACTGCTTTTGCTGCTGCTCGGAGCCGCGGCCTGCTCGGACGAGAAAAAGGAGACTCCGCCCATCGAACCCTGGCCCGAGACCGGGATGGAGGATGCCACTTATATCAATAACGGTGAGATTCAGTTGGGGGTGGACATGAATCGCGGCGGCGCGGTGTTTCACTTCTCGGAGGTCGGTACCAAGCGCAACCTGTTGAACCACTGTGATGAAGGTCGCTTTATGCAGCAGTCCTACTACGGCGAGGCGGACGGGAGCATTTGGAACACCCAGCCTTGGGTGTGGAATCCGATCCAGGGCGGCGGCTGGCAGGGTCAGAAGGCCGAGGTCACCGAGCAGCAGGTGGAACAGAGTTCGCTGCGCGTCACGACGATCCCGGTGCATTGGGCCGCGGGCACTCCCGTCACCGAATGCCGGATGATCGAGTCGATCTCGCTCGAAGGCCGCATCGCGCATATCCGCTACTCGTTCAGCAACCGCGGTCCGGGGGCTAAGGACCATCCCGCGACGCATCAGGAGGTGCCTGCCGTATTCGTGGACTGGGACCTGAAAAATTATGTCTTTTACGACGGCGACAAGCCGTGGACGGGCGGTGAACTCAAATCCGAAGTCCCGGGACGGCTGGACCTGACCGGCAGGAACGAGGAGCGCAGCCGCACGGAGCACTGGGCGGCGTATGTCGACGACACGGGGTGGGGCATCGGCGTCTACACGCCCGGCACGGAGCTTTCGACGACCTACCGGTTCGGATCGGGCCCCGGTGGTCCCATGAGCGGAGCGTGCTCCTATTTCGCGCCGATCCGCACCTTCGCCGTCACGGAGGGGCTTGCCTTTACCTACGACGTATATATGATGATCGGCACCGTCGAAGAGCTGCGCGCGGCGTTTTACGACCTCCACGAAAAGAGGTATTCGGAGTGACGCTGCCGTGTTTTTTCCTCCGCCGAACTGCATGTAATTCTATTTTGGAGCCGTCCGTTCTTTTTTCTATCTTTGCAAAAATAATTCGCCCTTTCCGGCGTTTTATTTCAACCATTTGAACAGTTATGGCGGACAACGACTGGAAAGCGCGGCTCGGGATGGTCTATTCGACCGATCCCGGCTTCAAATACGAAACGGCCGATGAGCCCGAGGCGGAGACCCTGCCCCCGGCACGGCAGGACCTTCGGGTGTGGCTCGACCGCAAGCAGCGGGCGGGCAAGGTCGTGACCCTCGTCAAAGGCTTCGTAGGTCGTGATGAGGATTTGCAGGAGTTGGCGCGCCTGCTGAAGACCCGGTGCGGCGTCGGGGGCGCGGCCAAGGAGGGTGAGATCATCATTCAGGGCGATCACCGCGACCGCGTGGTCGATATTCTAACCCGCAGCGGTTACCGCTGCAAGAAAGCCGGCAGCTGACGTGCGCCGGCTGCTGTTTCTGTTCGCGGTGCTCGGCGCCGTCTGCAGTGCCGGGCGCGCTGCCGCGCAGTACTACACCTGGGGGTCGGACGCTCCGATGAAGTGGTCGACGATCCGCACGCCCGACGTGCGGATGATCTATCCCGACACGGTGTCGGCCGTCGCCCGGCGCACGCTGTTCTACATCCGCACCGTGCAGCCCGACATCTCCTATGGTTTCCGCCACGGCCCGATGCGCATTCCCTTCGTCATGCACCCCGAGAATTTCCAGTCGAACGGACTGGTGATGTACCTCCCGAAGCGCGTGGAATTCCTCACCTCGCCGGCCATCGAGGGGTACTCGATGCCGTGGTACAAACAGCTCGTGGCTCACGAATACCGCCATGCCGTGCAGTACAACAACCTCAACCGGGGCGTCATCCGCGCACTGAGTTACGTCTTGGGCCAGCAGGGGTCGACCATCGGCCTGCTGTGCATGCCGATCTGGGCCATGGAGGGCGATGCCGTGATGTCCGAGACGATGATGTCGTCGTTCGGCCGGGGTTTGCAGCCCTCGTTTTCGATGGCCTACCGCGCGATGGGCAGCGTCGGCCGCGAACGCCGCAACATCGACCGCTGGTTCTGCGGCTCCTACCGCGACTATATTCCCGACCACTACGAGCTGGGATACCAGATATGTTCCTATGCCTATGAGCGTTACGGTGAAAATGTCTGGGACAAGGTCGCGTGGTACGGTTCGCGCAATCCCTACATGCTGGCCACGACGCGCGTCGCACTGGGCAAATTCTACAAAACCAACGTCTCGAAACTCTTCCGCGCGACGTTCGACGAACTGGAGCGTTACTGGGATTCGCTGCCCGCGGAGGAGGACAGCGCCGCGACCCTGACTGAACTGCCCGAAAAGAATTATACCACCTACCAGTGGCCCCTGCCGCTGGGCGATACCGCCGTCCTGGCGCTCAAAACCGACTTCGACCGCGTGTCGCGCTTCGTGCGGATCGACCGCCGTACGGGCGAAGAGCGGCGCGTATGCTACACGGGGCAGGTTTCGACGCGCCCCTCGCTGAACGGGGGACGGGTGTGGTGGACCGAATACCGCCGCTCGAAACTCTTCGAACAGCGTGTCAATTCGCAGCTTTGCTACATGGACCTCTCCGACGGCGTGCCCCGCTCGGTCGCCGGACGCCGCCGGGCGCTCTTCCCGGTCGAGACGCCGGACGAACTGGGCTGGGTCGAGTACAATCCCGACGGCCGCTATACGGTCGTCGTGCGGCGCGGTTCGGAACCCGAACGGCGTCTGTCGACGCCGGACCGGGCCGAGGTGCACGGCCTGGCGTGGGACGACCTGACGGTGGCGTGGTACGTCCTCATCACCGATGACAGCGGCATGTGGATCGGCCGCATCGACAGCGAAGGGGTTCATCCGATCACCGAGGGGGCTTATATCACCCTTTCGAACCTCCGGGCTGCGGACGGCAAACTCTACTACGGTTCGATCGCTTCGGGTAAGGACGAGGCCCATTGCTACGACCTGATGGCCCGCCGCGAATACCGCATCACGACCTCGGCCTACGGCTCTTTCTCGCCGGCTCCGGCCGACGGCCGTGTGTTGCTGACGACTTACGACCGCCGCGGCTACCGCGTCACGGAGCAGGCTGCGGACAGCGCGCTGGTCCCCGTCACGCCGTCGCGCCTGCCGGTCAACCTCGTCAATCCGCCCCGCAAGCGCTGGGACGTGGTGAATCTCGATACGGTGCGCTTCGAAGCGGCCGATTCCCGGATGCAGCGCGATTCGTTCCGCACGAAGCGTTACCGCAAGGTGCCCAACCTGGTCAACGTCCACAGCTGGATGCCGCTGGCTTTCAATCCCTTCGCGGCAGTCGACGAACACGTCATCGACCTCAATCTGGGCTTCACGCTCCTGTCGCAGAACCTCCTGTCGAACACCGAGGCCTATGCCTCCTACGGCTGGAACCGCAACGAGGGTTCGTTGGTGAACCTCGGGGTGCGCTACTTCGGACTGGGCGTGCGCTTCGACCTCGACGCCTCCTACGGCGGCAACCAGCTCTTCTATTCGCTCGGACAGTATAACCAGCAGACCGGGAAATACGAATACCAGTCGCGTCCCGCGCCCGACAAATACTACTCCGTAGGGCTGTCGGCCACGCTGCCGCTCTACTTCCAGCAGGGCTACCATACGCGCCAGCTCTCCGTCTCCACGGGCTGGAACTACTCCAACGGCATGGTCGCCAATATGCGGGAGATCGAATGGGGCCAGGGCGGGCTGATCTCCAACATCCAGCACATCGGATTCAGCCGGGGACTGCACAAACTTTCGTTCGGCGCGGGATTTTCGGACCAGGTGCGCATGTCCCATCGCGACATCGCACCCCGCTGGGGCTACACCCTCAGCACGAACTATACGTTCAACCCCGCGAACTCCCATTTCAGCGACCTGATCTCGTTCTACGGGCAGGCTTACCTGCCGGGATTCGTGCGTCACAATTCGGTGAAAGTCGCCGCGACCTATCAGACCTCGCTCGGGGGTTACAAATACCCCTCGGGCTACTCGCCGCTCAGCTACCGTTCGACGCGCCTCATTCCCCGCGGATTCACCTCGGCGGACATTCTGTCGAACAACTACACGGCCGTGTCGCTCGATTACCAGCTGCCGGTGTGGTGTCCCGAGGGCGGTATCGGCTCGGTGGTCTACATCAAACGCATCCGTCTCAATGCGGGCGGCGACTATGCGCAGTTCCGCGACGCAGGGCACGACGTCTGGCGGCGCATCTGGTCCGTGGGCGGCGACCTCGTCGTCGATTTCAACGCCTTCCGCCAGCCGGCATCGGCCACTTCGACCTTCAAACTGTCATGCTACAAGCCCTCGAAGGGCAGCATGTGGTTTGCGGCGTCGGTAGGGCTGCCGTTTTAAGGAATAATTTGTATCTTTGGCTGCGCCTTAGATACTCCCGCTCGGCAATGTTCAAATAAATTTGACATTGCCCTCGCTTATTCGTATCTTTACCGCAAAATTCGGTCGTATGACACAACGTAAAAAGACGGGCGTAAGCCCGAAAACGATAAAATGGATCTGGTGTGTGGCGCTTGCGCCTTTCGCGCTCCTGGCCGTGATGCTGTTGCTGACGGCGCTGGGCGTGTTCGGGCGCATGCCCTCGTTCGAGGAGCTGGAGAATCCCCGCAGCAACCTCGCCACGGAGATCTATTCCGAGGACGGCAAGGTCATCGGCACCTTTTTCGTGCAGAACCGCTCCTACGTGCAGTATGCCGATCTCTTTCCTTCGGACTCGACGCTTCACATCCGCCTGGGCGGGTACGAGGTGCCGCCGATCGTCGCGGCGCTCATCTCGACCGAGGATATCCGCTTCCGCGGTCACTCGGGCATCGACATCCCTTCGCTGGCGCGTGTGGCGGTGAAAACGCTGCTGCTGCAGAACACCTCGCAGGGCGGCGGCTCGACCATCACCCAGCAGTTGGCCAAGAACCTCTTTCCGCGCGATACGGCGCGCAACCGCGGCGCCGTCGTCCGCAAAGCCAAGCTCGTGACGGCGAAGCTGAAGGAGTGGATCACGGCCCTCAAACTCGAATACAATTATACCAAGGAGGAGATCGCCGCGATGTACCTCAATACGGTGGAGTTCGGCTCGAACGCCTACGGCATCAAATCGGCGGCTCATACGTTCTTCAACAAGGAGCCCGACGAACTGAACGTGCAGGAGGCGGCCGTGCTGGTAGGGGTGGTGAACGCTCCGACGCGCTATTCTCCCGTGCGCAATCCGGACAACGCCCTTGCGCGCCGCAATCTGGTGCTCTCGCGCATGGAGGAGGCCGGGGCGCTGACGCGCCGGCAGCGCGATTCGATCGCGGCGCTGCCCATCGTGCTGAACTACCGGCCCGTATCGCATAACGAGGGCTCGGCGACCTATTTCCGCGAGATGCTGCGTCTGGTGATGAACGCCGAGCGGCCCAAGCGCAGCCAGTTCTACAACGAATGGGATTACGACCAGGCGGTGAAGGAGTACGACGAGAATCCGCTCTACGGCTGGTGCCTTAAAAACCGCAAGGCCGACGGAACGCCCTACAACATCTACCGCGACGGACTGAAAATCTATACCACGATCAACTCCGTGATGCAGGCTTATGCCGAGCAGGCCGTGCAGCGGCAGATGGAGAAGGAGATTCAGCCCAAGATGGACGCACAGTACCGCAATACGAAGACGCTTTTCATCGGAGCCGACCGTGAGGAGCGCGAACGCATCATGCGCCGCGCCGTCCGCTATTCGGACCGCTACCGCGAGATGAAGAACGCCGGCGCGAGCGAGAAGCAGATACAGGCCGCATTCGACAAGCCCTGCGACATGAAGGTCTTCACCTACAAGGGCGAGCGCGATACGCTGATGACTCCGCGCGACTCGATCCTCCACCACAAACGGATCATGCGCGCCGCGATGGTGGCGCTCGACCCCCGCACGGGATTCGTGAAGGCTTATGTCGGAGGACCCAATTTCCGTTACTTCAAATACGACATGGCCCGTCAGGGCAAGCGGCAGATCGGTTCGACGATCAAACCTTTCGTCTATACTTTCGCCATCGACCACCTGGGGATGACCCCCTGCACGATGGTTCCGAACCTGCCGACGACCATCGAGACGGCCAACGGCACGGCGTGGTCGCCCAAGGAGGCCGGCAACGTCGAGTACGACGGCGTGCTGCATCCCCTGAGCTGGGGCCTTGCGCGCAGCCGCAACAACTATTCGGCGTGGATCATGAAGCAGGCCAAGCAGCCTGCGGCCGTGGCCGACTTCATTCACAACATGGGCATCCGCAGTTACATCGATCCCGTGCCGGCGCTGGCCCTCGGCTCCTCGGAGTCGAACGTCTACGAGCTGGTGAGCGCTTTCTCGACCTTTGCCAACCAGGGCGTGCACACCGATGCGATCTTCGTGACCCGCATCGAGGACCGGCAGGGCAACCTGATCGCCTCGTTCATCCCCCAGTCGCAGGACGCCATCAGCGAGCGCACGGCTTACACGATGCTCACGATGCTGCAAGGTGTGGTCAACTCGGGAACGGCCGGGCGCCTGAAATGGCAGTTCGGGTTCAACGACGTGGAGATCGGCGGCAAGACCGGAACTTCGAACAAGAACCGCGACGCGTGGTTTATGTGCGTGGCCCCGAAGCTCGTCGCGGGGGCCTGGGTCGGCGGCGAGGACCAGTCGGTGCACTTTATCCGCGGCGGCGAGGGCAGTGTGATGGCCCTGCCGATCGTCGGCGACTTCATGAAGAAGGTCTACGACGACGGACGCCTGGGCATCGGCCGCGGGGATCAATTCCTGCGTCCGGCGATGATGCCCCGCTACGACTGCGACGAAGAGGCCGATTCCGCAGGTCCGGAGAACTCCGACGAGGACGACTTCTTTAATTAATGATTACGGCCGGCCATTGTGCCGGTCGATTTTTTTTGCATTTCGTACTGATTTCGTTATATTTGCCCCGGAGCTTCCGTGTACGGTCCGTCCGAGCGGGAACGATGATCACTTTATTAACTTTATCAGGATGAAAATTGCTATTGTGGGCGTCAGCGGTGCTGTGGGCCAGGAATTTCTGCGGATTTTGGAGGAGCGTACGCTTCCGGTGGACGAACTCGTGCTGTTCGGCTCTCAGCGCAGTGCAGGACGAAAATACAACTTCCGCGGAAAGGAGATCGAGGTCAAACTGCTGCAACACAACGACGATTTCAAAGGAATCGACTTCGCCCTGACTTCGGCCGGGGCGGGAACCTCGCGTGAGTTCGCCGATACGATCACCAAACACGGTACGGTCATGATCGACAACTCGAGCGCTTTCCGCATGGATGCCGACGTGCCCCTCGTGGTGCCGGAGGTCAACCCCGAAGATGCGAAGAATGCGCCCCGCCGCATCATTGCCAACCCCAACTGCACGACGATCCAGATGGTCGTGGCGCTGAACGCCGTCGAGAAGCTCTCGCACATCACCCGCGTACATGTCTCGACCTATCAGTCGGCCAGCGGCGCCGGAGCCGCCGGCATGGCGGAGCTCGAGGCGCAGTATGCCGAGCTCGGCGCGGGCAAGGAGCCCACGGTGGCGAAATTCGCCTTCCAGCTGGCCTATAACGTGATTCCGCATATCGACGTCTTCACCGACAACGACTACACGAAGGAGGAGATGAAGATGTTCCACGAGACGCGCAAGATCATGCACTCGGACATCCGCGTGTCGGCGACCTGCGTGCGCGTTCCGGTGATGCGCGCCCATTCGGAGAGCGTGTGGCTCGAAACCGAACGTCCTGTGTCGGTGGAGGAGGTCCGCGCGGCTTTCGCCAAGGAGCCCGGCGTGGTGCTGATGGACGAGCCGGCGGAGAAGGTCTACCCGATGCCGCTCTTCATCGCCGGCAAGGACCCCGTCTACGTGGGCCGTATCCGCAAGGATCTGACCTGCGACAACGGACTGACGTTCTGGTGCGTGAGCGACCAGATCAAAAAAGGCGCGGCGCTCAATGCCGTGCAGATCCTCGAAACGCTGATCTGACCCTCCCGGCGGAGTCCCGCCGCCGGACCTGATAACGACCCGAAGCTATGAAAAAATTGCTTTCCGCCCTTTATGCGATGCCCGGACCCGTATGGCTGTTCGGCGCTTACGGTGTTTTCCGGATGTGGTCGTGGCTGCTCGCACGGATTGTTTCCGGCTCCCTGCCGACGACGTGGACGACTGCCGCCCTTGACCTCGGTACACTCCTTGCAGCCCTGCTGCCGGTGTCGCTGCTGGGGTTGCTGCTGAAGCGGAGTGCTTATGCCGTGCAGTTGGTCAGCCTGTATGCGGGACTGAAAGGTGCGGCGCATTTCATAGCCCTGTTCCGCCCGGTTTTCGGGCGTTTTCCGGAAACTCCGGATATGGTGAGTTCGGTGCTGGTCAACGGGGTGATGTGCGCCTTGTGGTTCGGAGTGTTGCGTTACTTCGAACGTTCGGAGGACATCGCCCGGCTGTTTCCTGTGGAGGAGCGTCGGCGTACGTGGTGGCCTGTGGTGCCGATGATCGCCCTGATGCTGGTCTGCATGTAAGAGGCTTGTTATAAAACAAACCCCGGAGTGCGAACTCCGGGGTTTTTGTGTCGGTCGGCTGTCGGGCACTTATGCGAAATGTATGATAATTGCGACCTTTCGGAACAAAATTCTTTAAATTATGACAACTTCCGTAAAGGTGAAATTCCGCACTTCGCGTGTCCCGGGCAAAGCCGGGAGTATCTATTATCAGGTGACGCACGACCGTCAGGTCCGCCGTGTCGCCACCCGCATCCGCATCTTCCCCGAGTGGTGGGACGCTGATGCCGGGCATGTCCGGCCGCTTCCGGGCGAGGCGTCCGTGCTTCGGCTCCGCATCGACGGCGACGTGGCCCTGCTGCAGCGTATCGTCCGCGACCTGATGCTCGGGGGCCATCCCTACACGGCGGACGAGATCGTCGCCCGCTTCCGTATGCCGCGCCGGGACATTGCCGTATTGGCATTCCTGCGTAGCCAGATAACCCGGATGACCTCCGAGGGGCGGTTAGGGACGGCGCGCAATTATGCACGTACGCTCAACAGTTTCTCGGACTTTCTCGGCGGTGCGGACCTTCCTTTCGCAGCCTTCACCGAGCCGCTGGTCGAGGAGTACAGCGCCTACCTCATGCAGCGGGGTGTCGTGCGCAACACCGTGTCGTTCTACATGCGCAACCTCCGCGCCGTCTACAACAAAGCGGTGCGGCAGCGTCTTGCAGAGCAGTGTTTTCCGTTCAGCGGCGTCTATACGGGCATCGACCACACCCGGAAACGGGCCGTCGACGAGCGGCTTATCGGCCGTCTCCGGAACCTCGACCTGAGCGCTTCGGCCGCCCTGGCGCTGGCCCGCGACCTCTTTATTTTCAGTTATTGCACCCGCGGAATGGCGTTTGTCGACATGGCTTTCCTGCGAAAGCGCGACCTTTCGGGCGGTGAGATTCATTACGTGCGGCGCAAGACGGGACAGCTGATGACCGTGCGTCTGGAGACGTGCATGCGGGAGATCATCCGGCGGTACGAATGGCGCACCCGGAGCACGCCCTATGTTTTTCCGCTGCTGACCGCCGAGGAGCCCGGCAGGGCCTATGCGCAGTATCAGGTGGCGCTGAACTATTACAACCGCCAGTTGAAACGGCTTTCGCAGCGTCTCGGGTTCGAGGGCAGTCTCTCGTCCTACACGTCGCGCCACAGCTGGGCGACGGCGGCGCGCAACCACCGGATACCCATTACGGTTATCAGCGCGGGCATGGGACACACCTCCGAGCACACGACCCGGATTTATCTCTCGTCGCTGGAAAGTTCGGTGATCGACTGCGCCAACCGGAAGATCCTGTCGGCGCTGAACCGGATATGACGCAGCGGGCCGGATTCAGTCGAATCCGGCCCGCTGGTTGTTATTTCACCTCCCAGTCGTCGGTGCGGAACGAGGAGGCGGGGATGCCCGAACTGTTGAACAGGGTCGCTTCGGCATAGTTGCGGAAGGCGTAGCGCACGGCCACGGGCTCCGCAACGGCGTCGCTCGTGACGATCAGGCGGCCTTTGCCCTTTTCGATCCGGGCCGTGGCGGGGTGGAACACGCGGTCGGCGCCGGCGATCTCGAAGCCCGTGAGCGTGTCGCCCAACGGGGCGAGGCCCTCGCGGCCCGTGCGGAAGGTCAAATAGGCTTTGCCGTCGGCAACCTCCATCTTTTCATAAACCGGCGTGTCGGCGTCAATCCCCTTCATGCCGTAGGTTTTCGTCAGCGCCAGCCATGCCAGGCGTGTGCCGACCTCCTCTTTCCGGGCCGGGTGGATGCAGTTTTCGTTGCCGATGTCCATCGTCACGGCCATGCCGCTCGAGGGAATGTCCCCGAGGTTGTGCAGCTGGGCCTCGCGCAGCAGGACCGAGCCCGCCGCTTCGTTGGAATTTTCATAGCGGTAGGGCGCGATCTGCACGTAGTAGAACGGCAGTTCGCCCTGCGCCCAGCGTTCGCGGAGCATCTTCACGAAGGCCGGCATCAGCGCCCGGTACTGGGCGGGCCGCAGCCGGTTCGATTCGCCCTGATACCAGAGGAATCCTTTGACGGTATAGGGCACGAGCGGTGCGATCATGGCGTTGTAGAGCCCGCAGGGCTTCATTTCCGGTTTCTCGATCCTGGCTTCGCCGTCGAGGAACGAGAGGTCGAACTCCTTGAAGCCGCTCATCGTTTCGCGGTCCATCCACGTCTCGACGGGCGTGCCGCCCCAGCAGGTGACGATGATGCCTACGGGAACCTCCAGCACCTCCTGGAGATAACGTGCGAAATAGTAGGCCGTGGCGCTCGTCGCGGCAACGGCTTCGGGGGTGTTCTGCTGCCATTGCGCCGTGCACTCTTCCTGCGGGGTGCGTGCCGTGGCGCGTTTCACGGTGCAGAGGCGGATCGGCGTTGCGGCCTTGGCCCGGATGATTGCGTCCGCCGAGCCTTCGACGGGCTGGTTGAGGAAGCCGCGCATGGGCATCTCCATGTTCGACTGCCCGGAGCAGAGCCACACTTCGCCGATCAGTACGTCGCGGAGCGTCAGCGGCTCGCCGTCGCTCAGTTCGACGGTATAGGGGCCTCCGGCCTCCGGAGTGGGCACGGCGGCCTGCCAGCGGCCGTCGCGGCCGACGGTGGCCGTTACGGGTTTGGCGCTCCACGAGGGGCGGATGGTGACTTTCTTTCCGGGAGCGGCCTTGCCCCAGAACTGCGCTTCGGACTGCTGCTGGAGCACCATGTTGTCGCCGAAGATGCCGGGCAGGACGACTTTCGCCTGCATCGTGAGGGCCGTGCCGAGCGCGGCCAGTGTGAGAAGGATTCGTTTCATGGTTCGTTATCGGATTTTATCGAGTTCGACGGTGAAGTGGCGCAGGATCGGCGCCTCGAAGGTGATGCGGTAACCCGTGGTGATCTCTGCGCGGCGTTCGTAGATGTTGCGGCAGGCGGCGGCGATCACGCGGATGTGGTTGTCGGTGTAGACCCGGCGGGGGATGGCCAGCCGCAGCAGTTCGAGTGCGGGGTAGCGGTTCTCGTGGGTGTCGGGGTCGCGGTCGGCGAGGATCGAGCCGATCTCCACGCCGCGGATGCCCGCTTCGAGATAGAGCTCCACGGCGAGCGTCTGGGCGATGAACTGTTCCTTGGGGAGATTCGGAAGCACTTTTTTGGCGTCGACGAAGATCGCATGTCCGCCGGCCGGCCGCTGGTAGGGGACGCCGTATTCGTCCAGCAGGCCGCCCAGCAGTTTCACCTGCCGGATGCGGGCGTCGAGCTGTCCGAACTCCGTATTCTCGTCCAGCCCCACGGCCAGCGCATCCATGTCGCGTCCCGACATGCCGCCGTAGGTGACGTAGCCTTCGAATAGGATGCTGAACGACATGGCCTGTTTGAAAAGCTCCTCGGAGCGCATCGCCACGAAGCCGCCCATGTTCACGACACCGTCCTTCTTGGCCGAGATGGTCATGATGTCGGCATAGGTGAACATCTCGTGCACGATCTCTTTGATCGTCTTCGAGGCGTAACCCTCCTCGCGGGTTTTGATGAAGTAGGCGTTTTCGGCGAAACGCGCCGAATCCATCAGCAGGGGCACTCCGTAGCGGCGGCACAGTTCGGCCGTTTCGCGGATGTTGCGCATCGACACGGGCTGGCCTCCGGCCGTGTTGTTGGTGACGGTCAGCACCACGCACGGCACTTTCTCGCGCGGGTTTTCGCGGAGCGCCTTTTCGAGTTTGCCGAGGTCCATCTCGCCTTTGAACGGCAGTTCCAGCTGGGTGTCGGCCGCGGCGTCGATCGTGCAGTCCACGGCGTGGCAGTGGCGAAACTCGATATGCCCCTTCGTGGTGTCGAAATGCGAGTTGCCGGGGACGATGTCGCCCGGTTTGAGCAGTGCGGAGAAGATCACGTTCTCGGCGGCACGCCCCTGGTGCGTGGGCAGGAACCACGGCATGCCGAAGAGGCGCGTGACGGTCTCGCGGAGCCGGAAATAGGACGACGCTCCGGCATAGCTTTCGTCGCCGGTCATCATCGCGGCCCACTGGCGGTCGGACATCGAGCCTGTGCCCGAGTCGGTCAGCAGGTCGATCGTGACCTGGTCCGAGCGCAGTTTGAAGAGGTTGTAACGGGCTTCCCGGAGCCAGGCTTCGCGCTCCTCGCGCGTGGAGGTGCGGATGGCCTCGGTCATTTTGATCTTGTAGGGCTCTGCATAAGGAAGTGGCATCGTAGGGAGGGTTTTAGGTTTCGGTTTGTAGGTTGGGTTGCTCAAAAATACAAAAAATATTCGGAAATTCTCAAACAGGCATCCTATTTGTTGGGGATGTCGGAGAATTTTAATTCCGGGAAACGATGCGAAAATACCGCTGCACTTACTGCAAATACATTTACGATCCCGCGCTGGGCGATCCGGAGCACGACGTGGGTCGGAACACGCCGTTCGATGCGCTGCCCGACGATTGGGTGTGCCCCGTCTGCGGCAAGGGCAAATGGGCTTTCGAAGCCGATGAAGAATCCGAAAACAATTGTATATGACTCAATTTATCACCTTATTCATAATACCTTTGATTATGGCAACGACCGATACCGCAGCCGAACCGCGCTTCATCCCGCAAGAGCTGCCCTATGCTTACGACGCGCTTGCGCCGGCGATCTCCGAGGAGACGATGCACTACCACCACGACAAGCACTATGCGGGCTATGTCGCCAAGCTCAACGAGCTGATCCTCGACACGCCCTTTGCCGGTCAGCCGCTCGAAGACATCGTCCTCTCGGCCGACGGCGCGGTCTTCAACAACGCCGCGCAGGCCTGGAATCACGAATTTTTCTTCGGGGAGCTCTCCCCGAAACCGCAAAAGGAGCCTTCGAACGAACTTTTGGAGGCCATCAACCGCAATTTCGGCTCGTTCGACGAATTGAAAACCCGCATGACGCAGGCCGCCGCCGGGCTGTTCGGTTCGGGCTGGGTGTGGCTGGCCGAGAACGAGCCGGGCGAGTTGGTGATCGTCAGCGAACAGAACGCCGGCAATCCGATGTGCCGGGGCATGAAGCCGCTGCTGGCGCTCGATGTCTGGGAACATGCCTACTACATCGACTACCGCAACCGCCGCGCCGACGCCGTGGGGGCGCTGTGGGACGTCATCGACTGGCGTGTCGTCGAGGACCGCTATGCGAAGGAATAGCCTTCCGGACAGGCTGTGTGAGGATGCCGCTTCCCCGTTTCGGGGAGGCGGCATTTTTCATTGTCCGGAATGGTGCAGATGTAATCAAAATTCGCCTTTTTGCGTCTTTTTTCGTCCGCGGGGTGTTTTTTCTGCATAAAAGACCGTATCTTCGCACCGCATAAACTGCGATTCGGACGGAATGCTGGAGAGACTTCGATATGTTTTGATCCTGCTGCTCTTCGCTTTGGCGGGAAATCTTGGAGACACCTCGTTTCAGGACGCAGGCGGTGTACAGCCTTCGCTCGACGAGACGGTGACGGCGTGTCCCCCGGCGGCTGTCCGCAACTATTTCTCCGTCGCGCTCTGTTCGTGCAGCGCCTCGATCGAGGCGCCCGTCGTGCAGACGGACCACAAAGCCGTCGTCCGGCAGCGCGCCGCCGTGCGCACCGCCGTCGATGCCGCATTCGGGGTCCGTACCGCGATGCGTACCTATTCCCGTGCCCTGCATGCCGATCCCGTGGCGTATTACGTCTACTCGTTGGAGCGCATCCTGATTTAGCCCCTCTCCTTCCTTTTTTGTCTGTTTCTTCCGGGAGCCGTCTTCCCGGATCTGCGGCGTTTTGGGACGCCGGATATAATTCGTAAAACAATCGCTTATGTATTTTACGCTGTTGGTGGTCGTCATCCTTACGGCCATTGCATTGGTTGCAGTCGCGCTGGGTATCGCCCGCGCCATCTCGCCGCGCTCGTACAATCCCCAGAAGGGGGAAGCCTACGAATGCGGCATCCCGACGCGCGGCCGCTCGTGGATGCAGTTCAAGGTGGGTTACTACCTTTTCGCCATCCTCTTCCTGATGTTCGACGTCGAGACGGTGTTCCTCTTCTCGTGGGCCGTGGTCGTGCAGGAGTTGGGTGTCTACGGACTGGTGAGCATCCTCTTTTTCTTGTTGGTACTGATTCTGGGCCTTGCCTACGCATGGCGGAAAGGAGCTTTGGAATGGAAATAAAGAGACCGAAAATCAGGTCGATGAAGTACGAGGACTTCAACGACAACGAATACATCGAACGGATGGCCGCCGAACTGCGCGAGGGCGGCGCCAACGTCCTGGTGGGGTGTCTGGACGAGCTGATCGAGTGGGGCCGCAGCAACAGCCTATGGCCCCTGACGTTCGCCACGAGCTGCTGCGGCATCGAGTTCATGGCCGTCGGCGCCGCGCGTTACGATTTCGCCCGGTTCGGGTTCGAAGTGGCCCGCGCCTCCCCGCGGCAGGCCGATTTCATCATGGTCGCCGGAACCATCACGCACAAGATGGCCCCGGTGCTCAAGCGTCTCTACGACCAGATGGCCGATCCCAAATACGTGATCGCCGTGGGCGGCTGCGCCATCAGCGGAGGGCCGTTCAAACGGTCGTACCATGTGGTTGACGGCGTGGACAAGATCCTGCCCGTCGATGTCTACATCCCCGGGTGCCCGCCGCGCCCCGAGGCGATGCTCTACGGACTGATGCAGCTCCAGCGCAAGGTGAAGGTGCAGAAGTTCTTCGGCGGCGTGAACCGCCAGATGGGTCGGGAGGAGTATGAAGAGCTGCTCCGGCGCGACCTGACGGCAGAAGGGAACGAACTGAATGTGGAAGGAGAAGAAAAGCATGAATAGCAATCTCATAGACAAGATTACGGCCTGGGAGCCCCGCGCCGTATGGACCGAAGGCGGCGACGGGATGTTCACCGTTCCGGCGGACGGCTTTCACGACCTGGCCGGACGCCTGCGGGCCGACGGGTTCGATTTCCTGCGCAGCCTCACGGGTATGGACTGGGGCGAGGCCGGTTTCGGCGTGGTCTACCACCTCGAAGCGACCGCGACGGGCGAGAATGTCGTGCTGAGGACGCTGACGGAGGAGCGCGGGCATCCGGTGCTGCCCTCGGTGTGCGACTTGTGGAAGGCCGCCGAGCTGAACGAACGCGAAGTGTTCGATTATTTCGGCATCCGGTTCCTGAACCACCCCGACATGCGGCGTCTGTTCCTGCGCGACGACTGGGTGGGATATCCCCTGCGCAAGGATTACGATCCGGAGCAGAACCCCCTGCGCATGAGTAACGAGGTGTCGAAGGACAGTTCGCCGACCTACGAGCTGCAACCTGACGGCAGCTATATCCGCAAGCGCAACGTGCTCTTCGAGGAGGACGAGTATGTCATCAACGTCGGTCCCCAGCACCCGGCGACGCACGGCGTGCTGCGGTTCCGCGTGTCGCTCGAAGGCGAGATCATCAAAAAACTCGACGTGCACTGCGGCTACATCCACCGCGGCATCGAGAAGATGTGCGAGGAGCTGACCTATCCCCAGACGTTGGCCCTGACGGACCGCCTCGATTACCTCGGGGCGGCGCAGAACCGCCATGCGCTGTGCATGTGCATCGAGAAGGGGTTGGGCGTCGAGGTTTCCGAGCGCGTGCAGTACATCCGGACGATCATGGACGAGTTGCAGCGCATCGACTCGCACCTGCTGTTCTTCGCCTGCCTCTGCATGGACATGGGGGCCCTGACGGCTTTCTTCTACGGCTTCCGCGACCGCGAGAAGGTGCTCGACATCCTCGAGCAGACCACCGGCGGCCGCCTGATCCAGACCTACAACACCATCGGCGGCGTGCAGGCAGACATTCATCCCGATTTCGTGCGCAAGACCAGGGAATTCATCGCCTACATGCGTCCCAGACTGCGCGAATACCACGAGGTATTTACGGGCAACGTCATCGCGCAGGAGCGTCTGAAAGGCACCGGCGTGCTGACGCGTGCGGATGCCGTCTCGTTCGGCGCCACGGGCGGCACGGGCCGCGCTTCGGGATGGGCCTGCGACGTGCGCAAGCGTCATCCCTACGCCGTTTACGACAAGGTGGACTTCGAGGAGGTGCTCTTCTCCGAGGGCGACTGCTTCGCCCGCTACATGGTCCGCATGCGCGAGATCGAGCAGAGCATGAACATCATCGAACAGTTGATCGACAACATTCCCGAAGGCGAATACCAGTTGAAGATGAAGCCCGTGATCCGCATTCCCGAGGGCAGCTACTACGCCGCCGTCGAGGGGAGCCGCGGCGAGTTCGGGGTCTTTATCGAGAGCCGGGGCGACAAGTTCCCCTACCGCATGAAGTTCCGTTCGACGGGCCTGCCGCTCGTTTCATGCCTGGAGACCATCGCCCGGGGGACGAAGATCGCCGACCTGATCGCCATCGGCGGTACGCTGGATTACGTGGTTCCCGATATTGACAGATAAAAAAGAGACACTATGTTCGACTTTTCAATAATAACAAGCTGGGTCCACGGGATGCTGACGTCGGTGATGCCCCTCGGACTGGCCGTATTCATCGAGTGCGTCATGGTCGGCGTCTGCCTGCTGCTGATGTATGCGGTGATCGCCGTCGTGATGATCTTCATGGAGCGCAAGGTCTGCGCGGCTTTCCAATGTCGCCTGGGTCCGGTGCGCGTGGGCTTCTGGGGGCTGTTGCAGGTCCCTGCCGACGTGCTGAAGATGCTCACCAAGGAGATCATCACCATCCGCCGCTCGGACAAGTTCCTCTACAACCTCGCGCCTTACATCGTCATCCTGGCCTCGGTGCTGGCTTTCGCCTGCCTGCCCGTGAGCAAGGGGCTGGAGGTGCTGGACTTCAACGTGGGCGTCTTCTTCCTGATGGCCGCCTCGTCGATCGGCGTGGTCGGCATCCTGCTGGCCGGGTGGAGCTCCAACAACAAGTATTCGCTCATCGGGGCCATGCGAAGCGGCGCCCAGATGATCTCCTATGAACTTTCGATCGGCCTCTCGATCCTTACGATCATCGTGCTGACCGACACCATGCAGTTCTCCGAGATCGTGGCCCGGCAGGCCGACGGGTGGTTTCTTTTCAAAGGGCACGTCCCGGCGCTGGTCGCCTTCGTGATCTATCTCATCGCCGGCAACGCCGAGGTCAACCGCGGGCCGTTCGACCTTCCGGAAGCCGAGTCGGAATTGACGGCGGGTTATCACACCGAGTATTCGGGCATGCACTTCGGCCTGTTCTATGTCGCCGAGTTCGTCAACCTGTTCATCGTCGCGGGCGTCGCCGCCACCATCTTCCTCGGGGGGTGGATGCCGCTGCACGTCGCGGGCTGGGAGGGCTTCAATGCGGTGATGGACTGCATCCCGGGCTTCGTCTGGTTCTTCGGCAAAGCCTTCTTCGTGGTGTGGCTGCTGATGTGGATCAAATGGACCTTCCCGCGCCTGCGGATCGACCAGATTCTAACCCTCGAATGGAAATACCTGGTGCCCATCGGGCTGGCCAACCTGCTGCTGATGGTCATTGTCGTCGTCTTTAAACTGCATTTTTAGCCATGAGCAACTATATCAAAGGTCTTTTTCACGGGGTGGGAACCCTGATGACCGGCATGAAGGTCACGATGAAAGAGTTCTTCACCCCGAAGGTCACGGAGCAATATCCCGAGAACCGGGCGACGTTGAAGATGTACGACCGTTTCTGCGGCGAGCTGACCATGCCCCACGACGCCGAAGGCCGCAACAAGTGCATCGCCTGCGGCCTGTGCCAGTCGGCCTGCCCCAACGGCACCATTCGCCTCACGACCGAGACGGTCGCCGATCCCGAAACGGGCAAGACCAAAAAACGGCTGGCGCTCTACGAGTACGACCTGGGGTCGTGCATGTTTTGCCACCTCTGCGTCAACGCCTGCCCGACCGGCGCCATCCGCTTCTCGACCGATTTCGAGCACGCGGTCTACACGCGCGAAAAACTCGTCAAACAACTCAACCGACAGTAAGCCATGGAAATCACACTCGAACTCATCGTATTCACGGTCCTGGCGTTGTTTATCGGTGTCAGCGCGATACTCGCCGTGACGACCAGGCGCATCCTGCGCGCCGCGACCTACCTGCTGTTCGTGCTGTTCGGCACGGCGGGCATCTATTTCCAGCTCAACTACTCGTTCCTCGGGGCCGTGCAGCTGTTGATCTACGCCGGCGGTATCACGGTGCTTTACGTCTTCTCGATCCTGCTCACCTCGAGCCAGGGCGACAAGGCCGAGGACCTCAAAGGCTACAAGCTCTTCGCGGGACTGGCCGCTACGCTCGCGAGCCTCGGCATCTGCCTCTGGGTGATGCTCCGGCACGACTTCAACCCCTCGCACTTCGAGCACGGTGAACTGCACGTGCAGACCATCGGCCACGCGCTGATGAGCCCGGAAAAATACGGTTACATCCTGCCCTTCGAGGTCATCAGCATCCTGCTGCTGGCTTGCATCGTCGGGGGCATCCTCATCGCACGCAAACGTTAAAAAGGTACGGTTATGATAAAAATGGAATATTACCTCGTCGTCTCCACGATCCTGATGTTCGTGGGCATCTACGGGTTCGTCACGCGGCGCAACCTGCTGGCGATGCTGATCTCCGTGGAGCTGATCCTCAACTCGGTGGACATCAACTTCGTGGTCTTCAACCGCTTCCTCTTTCCCGGGCAGCTCGAAGGGTTTTTCTTCACGCTCTTCGCCATCGGCATCAGCGCGGCGGAGACCGCCGTGGCCATCGCCATCATCATCAACATCTACCGCAACATCCGCAACATCGACGCCAAGAGCCTGCGGGAGATGAAGTGGTAACAAACGACCCGTTATGGAATATACGATCCTGATACTTTTACTGCCTTTCGTGAGCTTCCTCGTGCTGGGGCTCGCGGGGATGAAGATGCGTCCCGTCGCGGCGGGCCTTTTCGGCACGGCCGTGCTGGCCGCGGTGGCGCTGCTGAGTTATTACACGGCTTTCGAATACTTCTCGGCCGGGCGCGACGCCGCGGGCGCGTTTCTGACGCTGATTCCCTGGAACACCGTGTGGCTGCCCATCGGCGGCGCACTGCACATCGACCTGGGCATCCTGCTCGACCCGATTTCGGTGATGATGCTCGTGGTGATCTCCACGGTCTCGCTGATGGTTCACATCTACTCGCTGGGCTACATGAAGGGAGAGCGGGGTTTCCAGCGTTACTATGCGTTCCTCTCGCTCTTCACGATGAGCATGATGGGGCTGGTGGTCGCCACCAACATTTTCCAGATGTACCTCTTCTGGGAGCTGGTGGGCGTGAGCTCCTACCTGCTGATCGGCTTCTACTACACGAAGCGGGAGGCCGTGGCCGCGTCGAAGAAGGCTTTCATCGTGACGCGCTTCGCCGACCTGGGTTTCCTCATCGGCATCCTCGTCTACGGCTATTACGCCGGGACCTTCTCCTTCACGCCTGCGGCACAGACGCTCGCGGCCGCTGGGGCGATGATCCCGCTGGCCCTGGGGCTGATGTTCGTCGGCGGTGCAGGCAAGAGCGCCATGTTTCCGCTGCACATCTGGCTGCCCGACGCCATGGAGGGCCCCACGCCCGTGTCGGCGCTGATCCATGCCGCGACGATGGTCGTGGCGGGTGTCTACCTCGTGGCGCGGATGTTTCCGCTCTTCATCGGCTACGCTCCTGAAGTATTGCATTGGACGGCCTATGTCGGGGCTTTCACGGCGCTGTACGCCGCCGCCGTGGCCTGCGTCCAGAGCGATATCAAACGTGTGCTGGCGTTCAGCACCATTTCGCAGATCGGCTTTATGATCGTGGCGCTGGGCGTCTGCACCTCGGCCGATCCGCATGCCGGCGGGCTGGGCTACATGGCCTCGATGTTCCACCTCTTTACGCATGCGATGTTCAAAGCCCTGCTGTTTCTCGGCGCGGGGTGTATCATCCATGCGGTGCACTCCAACGAGATGTCGGCGATGGGCGGCCTGCGGCGTTACATGCCGCTGACCCATGCGACGTTCCTCGTGGCGTGCCTCGCCATCGCGGGCATCTGGCCCCTGAGCGGATTCTTCTCCAAGGACGAGATACTGACCGCCTGCTTCGCCTTTTCGCCCGTAATGGGGTGGGTGATGACCGCCATCGCAGGACTCACGGCGTTCTACATGTTCCGCCTCTACTACGGCATTTTCTGGGGCGCGGAGAACCGTGAACTCCATGCCGCGCACACGCCGCACGAGGCTCCGCTGACGATGACCCTGCCGCTCGTGTTTCTGGCCGCGGTGACCTGCGTGGCCGGGTTCATCCCCTTCGGGAAGTTCGTCTCCGCCGACGGCGCGGCCTATGCCATCCATATCGACACGGGTGTCGCCGCCGTCAGCCTTTGCGTGGCTGCCGCGGCCATCGCGCTGGCGACGTGGATGTACGCCCGCGACCGGCAGCCCGTTGCCGACAAACTCGCCGCGAGGTTCAGCGGCCTGCACCGCGCGGCTTACCACCGCTTCTACATCGACGAGGTCTATCAGTTCATCACCCACCGCGTGATTTTCGCCTGCATCTCGACGCCCCTTGCGTGGTTCGACCGCCATGTGGTCGACGGGTTCATGGACCTCCTCGCCCGGGGCGCCAACGGCGCCGCTTACCTTATCCGCGACATGCAGAGCGGCAGCGTGCAGCGTTACTGTATCTGGTTCCTCGGCGGTGCGCTGGGCCTCACGATCCTGATCCTTTTAATCTGTTAATCGGAAAGTCGTTATGAATATACTATCCCTGTTCCCGGCCGTCCCGCTCGTGATGATGCTGGGTTTGTGGCTCTCGAAATCGACCCGGCAGATCCACGCCGTGATGGTCGCGGGCTCCTCGCTGCTCGTGGCGCTGGCCGTCGTGCTCGTGGTGCAGTACCTCGGGCTGCGCGGCGCGGGCGAAACGGCGCCGATGCTCTTCACCGCGAGCCATGTCTGGTACGCGCCGCTCAACATTCACTACGCCGTGGGTGTCGACGGCATTTCGGTGGCGATGCTCCTGCTGTCGGCCGTCATCGTCTTCACGGGCACGTTCGCCTCGTGGCAGATGACGACCGACATCAAAGCCTATTTCCTCTGGTTCTGTCTGCTGAGCGTGGGCGTCTTCGGGTTCTTCGTCTCGGTGGACCTCTTCACGATGTTCATGTTCTACGAAGTGGCGCTGATCCCGATGTACCTGCTGATCGGCGTCTGGGGCAGCGGCCGCAAGGAATATGCGGCCATGAAGCTGACGCTGATGCTCATGGGCGGTTCGGCGCTGCTGCTGATCGGCATTCTGGGCATCTATTTCGGCGCGGGCGCCACGACGATGAACATTCAGGAGATCGCCGCCCTGCACAACATTCCGCTGTCGTTGCAGCGCATCTGGTTTCCGCTGGTGTTCGTGGGCTTCGGCGTGCTGGGGGCCCTGTTCCCCTTCCACACGTGGAGCCCCGACGGCCACGCCTCGGCTCCGACGGCCGTGTCGATGCTCCACGCCGGGGTGCTGATGAAGCTGGGCGGATACGGCTGTTTCCGGATAGCCATGTACCTCCTGCCCGACGCCGCGCAGGAGTTGAGTTGGATATTCATTGTCCTGACGACGGTTTCCGTGGTCTACGGCGCTTTCGCGGCCTGCGTGCAGACCGACCTGAAATACATCAATGCCTACTCCTCGGTGTCGCACTGCGGACTGGTGCTCTTCGCCGTGCTGATGATGAACACCGCGGCTGGCACGGGCGCCGTGCTCCAAATGCTGAGCCACGGCCTGATGACGGCCCTCTTTTTCGCCCTGATCGGCATGATCTACGGCCGCACCCACACGCGCGACATCCGCCAGCTGGGCGGGCTGATGAAGGTGATGCCCTTCCTTGCGGTGGGTTATGTGATTGCGGGCCTCGCCAACCTCGGGCTTCCGGGCCTGAGCGGATTCGTGGCCGAGATGACGATTTTCAACGGCGCGTTCATGCATGCCGACACGTTCCACCGTGTGGTCACGGTCATCGCCTGCACGTCGATCGTCATCACGGCGGTCTACATCCTGCGCGTCGTCGGGAAGATTCTCTACGGCACGTGCGACAATCCCGAACACCTGAAGCTTTCGGACGCCACGTGGGACGAGCGGCTTTCGGTCATCTGCCTCGTCGCGGCCATCGCCGGCATGGGACTCGCGCCGCTGTGGGTGAGCGACATGATCCGCGGCAGCGTTTCGGAAATCATTGCACATATTTTGAGTTAAGCGACTATGGATTACACCTCGATATTTACGCTGATGCGGGCCGAAGTGACCCTCACGGCAATCCTCGTCCTCGTATTCCTCTACGACCTCGTGGCCGGGGAGCGCGGCCGCCGGCGGTTCTCGGCCGTGGTCTGCGGCCTGCTCGTCGTGCAGGTTGCGGCCAGCCTCCTCCCGGGCGGTGAGGGCGAGCTTTTCGGCGGGATGTTTCAGTACCATCCGATGCACGGCATCGTCAAAGGCGTCCTCGCCGTGGGGGCGCTCGTCGTCTGCCTGCAGGCGGACACGTGGCTGCGGCGCGAAGATACGCGCCACAAGCAGGGCGAGTTCTACATCCTGATCCTCTCGACGCTGCTGGGCATGTATTTCATGATCGGCGCCGGCAACTTCCTGCTCTTCTTCATCGGGTTGGAACTGGCCTCGGTGCCGACGGCCTGCCTGGTGGCCTTCGACAAGTACAAACGTTACTCGGCCGAGGCCGGGGCCAAATACATCCTCTGCGCGCTGTTTTCGAGCGGCCTGATGCTCTACGGCATCTCGTTCCTCTACGGAACCACCGGAACGCTCTATTTCGGCGACATGGCGGCCCGCCTCGACGGTTCGCCGCTGCAGGTGATGGCGCTGGTCTTCTTCTTCTCGGGCCTCGGGTTCAAGATTTCGCTCGTGCCGTTCCACCTCTGGACCGCCGACTCCTATCAGGGAGCGCCCACGGCGGTGACCTCCTACCTCTCGGTGGTGTCGAAGGGCGCCGCGGCGTTCGTCCTGCTGACGGTGCTTGTGAAGGTCTTCGCCCCGATGGTCCGGGAGTGGCAGACGTTGCTCTGGATCGTCACGGTGCTGAGCATCACCGTCGCCAATCTCTTCGCCATCCGGCAGCGGGACCTCAAACGTTTCATGGCCTTCTCGTCCATCTCGCAGGCCGGGTATATCATGCTGGCCGTCATCGGCGGCAGCGCTCTCGGCATGACCTCGCTGGTCTTCTACGTGCTGGTCTACATGGCCGCGAACCTCGCGGTCTTCGGGGTGCTGTCGGTCGTCGAGCAGCACACCGGCGGCAAGGTGGGATTGGAGGACTACAACGGTTTCGGCAAGACCAATCCCCGGCTGGCGCTGGGGATGACCCTGGCGCTTTTCTCGCTGGCCGGAATTCCGCCTTTCGCGGGCTTCTTCTCGAAATTTTTCGTCTTCGCGGCGGCTTTCGAGGGCGGTTTCCACGGGCTGGTGTTCATCGCGCTGGTCAATACGGTGATCTCGCTCTATTACTACCTGCTGATCGTCAAAGCAATGTACATCATCCCCAACGATACGCCGGTCGCCGCGTTCCGCGCCGACCGCTGCACGCGCATCAGCCTTGCGATCTGCATGGCCGGGGTGCTGTTGCTGGGCGTCGTGAGCGCGGTTTACGACGGGATCAACCTTTTTTCGTTCGGACTCTGATTCCGGACCGGACGGCATGCGGAGCGCGGTTTTCCGCGCCCCGTGCTTTCGGCAGCCCCCCCCCGGCGGGGCATATTTCGCCCGGGAGTGCGGAATCCGCGGGATTTGATGTATTTTTGCAACCGTAACAACGCTGAATAGTATTGATGATCTCTTTCGAACGCCTCAAAATTACCCCCCCCCGACTGATGTGGGCCGGGTGTCTGGTTACGCTGTTATACGCCGCTTTCAGTCTGGGAACCTACCATCCCGACGAGCATTTCCAGATTCTCGAATACGCCCACATGAAGCTCTTCGGGACCCCGACACCGGAACACCTGCCGTGGGAGTACCTGCTGCAGATGCGCCCCGGCATCCAGCCGTTCGTGGCGTGGGCCGTCGGAAAGGGATTGCTGGCCGCGGGGCTCTACTCGCCCTTCGCCGTGGTGTTCGTGCTCCAATTGCTGAGCGGCGCCCTTTCGGTCGCGGTGCTGTTGTTCTTCTACCGCACGGTGCGTGACGAACTGGAGGACGAGAAGACCCGCTGCTGGTTCCTGCTGCTGGGATTCTTCCTCTGGTTTCTGGCCTATCTTCACGTCCATTTCAACGCCGAGATGATCTCGGGCAATCTGCTTCTGCTGCTGGCGGCGCTCACGATGCGCTGCCACAAGGCTGCGGGCCGGCGGGAGTTCGGCTGGGGCGTGTTGTTGGGAATGACCGCGGGGCTGACTTTCGCAGTGCGGTTTCAGATGGGATTCGCGCTGTTGGGCTACGGCATCTGGCTGTTGGTGTTTCTCCGCCGCTGGAAACTCTATGCGGGGATGGTTCCGGGCGTACTGGCCATGCAGGCGCTCGGGTTGCTGGCCGACCGCTGGCTCTACGGGGAGTGGACCCTTACGCCGGTGAACTACCTGTGCGAGAACATCCTCAACGAGAATATGCTCAAGTTCGGGACCTCGCCGTGGTGGTACTATTTCACCGAGCCGTTCACCGAGGGCGGATATGTTTACGGACCGTTGGCGCTGGTCGCTGCGGTATGGTCCTTTTGGCGCCGTCCCCGGAGCGTCGTGACGTGGATGCTCGTGCCGTTCCTGCTGGTGCATTTCTTCATGGGGCACAAGGAGCTGCGGTTCTTCTTTCCGGCGCTTTTCTTCGCCCCGTGGTTCATCGTGCTGATGTTCCGCGGACTGCCTCGCAGGTGGTTCGAGGCCCGGGCCTGGCGTTACGTGCTGGGTGCGCTCGTCGCGGTCAATGCGGGTATCATGGGCTACTGCCTGGTGCAGCCCCGTCCGGAAATCTATTTCTACAAAATGATGCAGGAGTACTGCCGCGGCAAAAAGGAGGTCGTGGCCCTCGGGCTGGTTCCCACGGGGGTAGGCTACGGATTCATCGAGGATATTCTGGAACCCGGCCGCATTGTGGAGACCCGGTTCTACATGCCCGGGAACCTGCGGCCGCTCTATTTCGACACGCAGGCGGAACTCGAGGCGGCGGTTCCCGCGTTGCAGGCTCCTGACCGGCAGCTGATGGTGCTTTCGCACTGCTGGTGGCTGGACACAGAGTTGTCCCTGCCGTTGAAAAAAGTTCCCTGGCGCCCCTATCCCGACTGGCTGGTGCGCTGGTTCAATTTCAACGACTGGACCCGCTTCGGGGGCCGTTACATGGGTGTTTACGAGGTGGAACCGGCAGGCGTTGCCGCTCCGGATGCCGTCTGACTACCGTCTTTCCAATTCGAGCAGCTGCTCTTTGATGTCGAGTCCGCCGGCATATCCCGTGAGTTTGCCGTCGTAGCCGATGACACGATGGCAGGGGACGACAATCACGATCGGATTGCGGTTGTTGGCCATGCCGACGGCCCGGAACGACTGGTTGTGGCCGATCTGGATGGCGATCTGTTTGTAAGTGCGGGTTTCGCCGTAGGGGATGTTTCGCAGCGCCTCCCAGACCTTCTGCTGGAAAGGCGTCCCTTCGGGGGCGAGGGGCAGCGTGAACCTGCGCCGCGAACCTGCGAAATAGTCCCCGATCTCTTCGGCGGCTTTGCGCAGCAGGGGCGTGGCTTCCGCCGCGGTGCAGCGTGCGGAGCCCTCCGGGACCTGTGTGCCGAAACGAATGGCCGTCACGGCCTTCTTCGTCGCCGTGACCGTCAGCGGGCCGATCGGCGTTTCGAGTTGCATGGAATACGTCATAAATTCTTCAGGGTGTAATCAATCATTTTCTGTCTTATGTGTGCCGTTGCGTCGGGCAACATCGAGTGATTCTGATCGGGATACACCATCATGTCGTACTGCTTGCCGGCGCGGTTCAGCGCCCGGGTCATCTCCACGGTGTTCTGGAAATGAACGTTGTCGTCGGCCGTGCCGTGGATAATCAGCAGGCGCGTCCGCTTGTCGTCGAGCATCCGCGCGAAATTGATCGGCGAATTGTCGTCGTAACCCGCGGCGTTGTACTGCGGGAGGTTGTTGTAGATCTCGGTGTAGATCGTGTCGTAATAGCGCCACGAGGTGACGGGCGCCACGGCGATCGCCATCCGGAACAGCCCGTGTCCCTTCATGGCGCAGCTCAGGGCCATGAACCCGCCATAGGACCAGCCGTAGATGCCGATGCGCGCGGGGTCTACGTAAGGCTGTGCGGCCATGTGGCGGGCCGTCGAAATCTGGTCTTCGACCTCCAGCGCTCCGAGCCGTCCGTAGGTGAGTTTCTTAAATTTCTCGCCCCGGAATCCCGTGCCGCGGCCGTCGGCGCAGACCACGATATACCCCTTGTCGGCCAGCGCATCCTCCCAGTCGAGCGACCAGCGGTCGCGGACTGACTGAGACCCGGGACCCGAATACTGCGTCAGCAGCACGGGGTAGCGCTGCGAGGGGTCGAAGCCGCGCGGTTTGACGATGTAGGCGTTGAGCGTGTCGCCGCGCTCGGTCGTGAACGTGAAGAACTCCTTGGCGGGACGCTTCGAGGCCGCCAGTTCGTCGCGCAGCTTGCGGCTGTCGGCCAGCGTGCGGACGACCCGGCCTTCGGCGTCGCAGACCTCCGTCAGGTTGGGCGTCGAGGCGTTGGAGAAGGCGGTGATGAAGTATCTCATCCCGGGGGCGGGGGCGACGGTGTAGTAGCCCTCGCCTGCGGTGAGGCGGCGCTTGTCCTTGCCGTCGAGACGTATGCTGTAAAGGTTGCGGCGCAGCGGCGAGGTCTCGGTCGAGAGGTACCAGACGCGCTTGCCGTCGCATCCCACGACTTCGGTCACCTCCCAGTCGCCTTTGGTCACCTGTCCGAGAATGCCGCGGCGCAGGCTGTACAGATAGAGGTGCATGAAGCCCGTGTGACTCTCCTGCCGCACGAGGAAGCGGTCCTTGTCGACGAACGTGACGGTCTTGTCGTCGACCCGTTCGACATACTGCCGTGCGCGCTCCTCGTAGACCGTGCGCTGGGCCCCGTGGGGTTCGCAGACGATCATTTCGAAGGTGTTCTGACGCCGGTTGAGGCGGTAGAACCAGGGCCGTCCGTCGGGCGTCCATCCGATGCGGGGGATGTACTGGTCGGTCTCCGGGCCCGTGTCGATGCGCTCTTTGGCTCCGGTCTGGAGGTCCGCCACCCAGAGCTGGACCACCGAATTGCGCTCCCCGGCCTTGGGGTATTTGAACGAATAGGCGTGGTTGTAGAGCTTGCCGTCGAAGCGCATCATCTCCATCAGCGGAACCTCGCTCTCGTCGAAGCGCAGGTAGGCGATGCGGCGGCTGTCGGGCGAAAAGGCATAGGCCTGCGTGATGCCGAACTCCTCCTCGTAGACCCAGTCGGTCGTGCCGTTGATGACCTGGTTCCACGCTCCGTCGTCGGTGATGCGGCGCGTGGTCTGCGCGGCGATGTCGTAAACGTAGAGGTCGTTGCCGTCGGAGTAGGCGATCTGCCGTCCGTCGGGCGAGAACGAGGCGTCGCGCGGCGCTTCGGCCTGCCGCAGCACGGGCTGCACGCGGTTGTCGCGGATGAGCGAGTAGGCGGTGGTGTAGGAGTGGCGGTAGATGGGCTTGCGGCCCGAGGCGACGAGGATCGTCCGCTCGTCGGGCGAAAAGGCGTAGTCGCTGATGACCAGATTGGGCGCGGGCGACGGGAGCAGGCTTTCGCCGGGAGCGTCCGTGGCATAGCTGTAACGCAGGATGTCGTTGTTTTCGAGCGTGGTGTAGTGTTCGCCGTCGGCCATCGGGCGGATGCCGCGCACTGTTTCGTTCATGCCGCGCAGGCGGGCGATTTCGGCGTATTCGTTCTGGGCGTATGCTGTCCCGGTTGCCAACAGCAGTCCGGAAAGAATAATTAATTTGTTTATCACGGTTGTTCTGTCTTTTTTGCGTTGCAGCGTAAGTCCCCTCCGAGGAGGGGATTTAGGGGTGGGTCAGATTTGTAAACGCCGTCTGTGGCGGCGACTGCGACCGGCGGATACGCAAATTCGGTGCGAGACCGGATTTTGTTTCAGTTCCCGGTTGCTTAAATATCCTCTATGTCGAAATCGTAGCCCAGGCGTTTGCCGGTCACGAATTTCGAATTGTCCATCTTGGTATTGAACTGGTCGACCGTCACGCGCTTGTTCTCCTCGTAGGGAGGCATCAGCAGGTCGAAGTTCAGCGCGAAATCGATCGCCGACTCGAGAATCGGAATCAACGCGTCGCGGTCGAGTTCCCCGCAGCCGAAATCAGCGGCCCGCATCGAGGTCTGCTGCTTGCCTTCGACGAAATAGCGCCGTTCGCGGTTGATGAAGATGCGGCCGATCAGGTACCCCTCGTCGGCGTTGCGGTTGAATTTGAACGAGTCGGAAAGGAAGTTGTAGATGTTGACCAGCCCGCAGTAGGAGTTCTCGCGGTCGGCCGCGACGTAGGGATTCTGCCAGATGGGGTGTCCGTCTTCGAATTCGAAGACGTCGGTGTGCATCTGGAAGATCAGGATGTCGTTGGCCACCTGCAGCTGGGCTTCGAACTTGCCGCGGTCGCGGTATTCGAGCCGCACGCGGCGGTCGAGTTTGCCGTCCAGTTCGTCGTCCATCTCCGAGGCCATCTCCAGCAGAGTCTCCTTCAGGGTGTTGAACGCCGCGAACGAGTTGTCGAAAACCTTCTGTTTGAGGGTCGACTTGCGGATGATCGTGTCGAGTATCTTGGCTCTCAGCGGGGTTGTTTCCATAGGTCTGTATGTCGGTTTTTATTTGATCCGTATCTGGCGTCCCTGCTCCAGCTCCTCGCCGGGCCTGAGCTTGTTGAGTTTTTCGATCGACCGCGTGCGGATGGCGTAGGACTGGCCGACGGAGTAGGCCGTTTCGCCCTGGCGCGAGATGTGGTGCCGGGAGTTGCCCGTCCAGCGCTTCTTCTTGCGCTCGATGTAGACCACCTCGCCCGGCACGGGCTGCGCCTTCTTGTCTTTCAGGTCGTTGAACTTGCGCAGGTTGCGCGCCGAGACGCGGAATTTTTCGCCGATGTTCTCGAACGTGTCGTTCTCCTTGGCCGTGACGTAGTGCACGCCGTTGGTGGCATAGACGTTGTAGCCTGCATGGGCGTTGATCGTCACACGGTAGTTGTCCGGGTCGATGGCCGTTCCGGCTTCGGCCGTGCGTTCCACGCTGCTCTGCTCTGCGAACCACTCCTCGGGGTCGCGCGGAAGTCCGTAGCGCGTGGCGTAGAGGTGCATGCCGTCGGGACGGTCCAGCAGGAAGAGCTGGTTCTCCTCGATGATCCGCACGAGACGCTGCGCGTAATCGGGAGCCGTGGCGTATCCCGCGGCCTTCAAACCCCGTGCCCAGCTCTTGTAGTCGTCGGACGGATAGGCGAAGAGCGAGTCGTAGCGCGGCTGCGAGTCGAGAAACTCGGCGTGATCCTCATAGGAGGTTTCGACCGAGGGGTACGAGCGGAAGCATTCGCCCTTGGCGTCGTCGTCGTGGTAGACCTTCTCGCCGGTCCAGTTGCGCTTGCATTTGATGCCGAAATGGTTGTTCGACCGCATCGACAGCAGGCTGTTGCCGCAGTCGGATTCGAGGATGCCCTGCGCCATGGTGATGCTCGCCGGGATGCCGTAGCGCTCCATGTGGGCCACGGCGATCGACATATAGCGGTTGACATATTCTTCGCGTGTCTGGCGCACCTGCGCCCCGAGCTGCACCGCGCAGCAGAGGAGGATTCCCGCGAGGGATATTGCTTTTTTGGAAAAAGTCATTATCTTTGTTTAACAGTTACCGACAAAGGTATAATTTTCCGATGAAAATAACAATAATCGAATAAACCGCAAGCTATGTTTACCGAAAACGCGAATCGTATTTTCAACCGGTCTATCGAAGAATATCACCGCTGGGACGATGTCGACCATCCGATCGACAATCCCTACACCCCGGGAACGATCGACCACCTGCTTTATCATAAGAACTGGATCGACACCGTGCAGTGGCATCTGGAGGACATCATCCGCGACCCGGCGATCGACCCGGCGGAGGCGCTTTGCATCAAGCGCCGCATCGACAAGTCGAATCAGGACCGCACGGATATGGTGGAGTATGTGGATTCCTACCTGCTGGATAAATATAAGGAGATCGTGCCGGCTCCCGACGCCCGGCTGAACACCGAAACCCCGGCGTGGGCCATCGACCGGCTGTCGATCCTCGCCCTGAAAATCTACCACATGGCGCGCGAGGCGGAGCGCACGGACGTCGACGACGAACACCGGGCGGCTTGCCGGAAAAAGCTCGACGTGCTGCTCTCGCAGCAGGTAGACCTCTCGCGGGCTATCGAGGAGCTGATCGAGGACATCGAAGCGGGCCGCAAGTACATGAAGACTTACAAGCAGATGAAGATGTACAACGACCCGGCGTTGAATCCGGTGCTCTATGGGCAGAAAAAATAAGGAACTCCCGCGTCATCTGTTGGTGTTGCGGACTTCTGCGATGGGCGATGTGGCGATGCTGCCGCATGCGCTCCGTGCGCTGATGTCCGCCTATCCCGGCCTGCGGGTCACGGTGGCGACGCGGCCGATGTTCAAACCGTTCTTCGAGGGGCTGGGCGTGGATTTTCTCGATGTCGACCTCAAAGGCGCTCACCACTCCCTGCGGGGCATGTGGCGGCTGGCCGCCGAAGCCCGGCGGCTGGGCGTGGATGCCGTGGCCGACGTGCACGACGTGCTGCGCTCCCGGGCCTTCCGTCTCTCGATGAGCCTCCACGGCATTCCCGTGACATTCATTCACAAGGGCCGCGCGGAGAAGCGGCAGTTCATCCGCTGCGGGAGCCGCGGCATGGAGCCGCTGCGCCATACCGTGCTGCGCTACTGCGACACGTTTCGCCGGCTGGGGTTCGTGTTCGACGATCCGGAACCGGCCCGCCGGCAGGAGCGTCCCAATCCGTTCGGCCCCAAGGAGGGCGTCTGGGTGGGATTCGCGCCTTTCTCGGCACAGCAGGGCAAGACCTATCCCGGGGAGCAGAGCCGCGAGACGGTGCGGCTGCTGGCGGAGCGTTACGACCGGGTCTTCATTCACGGAGGCGGAGGCGGCGAGCAGCAGTTCGCCGAGGAGATGGAGCGCATGTATCCCAACGTCACGGCGCTCTTCGGCAAAGTCCGCCTCGACGGGGAGATGGACCTGATCGCCAACCTCGACTGCGTGGTGTCGATGGATTCGCTGGTCATGCACCTCGCGGCGCTCATGGCGACGCCCGTGGTGTCGGTGTGGGGAGCGACGCACCCCGGGCTGGGATTCCTGGGTTACGGGTGCGATCCGCAGGGGATTCTGCAGGCCGACATGGCGTGCCGCCCCTGTTCGGTTTTCGGCAGCAAGCCCTGCCGTTACGGCGACTACCGCTGCCTGAAAGCCGTGACCCCCGCGATGATTGTCCGTCGGGTGGAAAAAATGCTAACCGGCGGATCGGATCTGTCCCGGTGACGGATAAGTGAGCTGAATTGAAAAGAGTGTCCGGAGATGATTCTCCGGAGAGCGACAAACGGGAACCGGGACTGCTTTTCAGTCCCGGTTCCTGTTTTGAACTTTATTTTCTTCGCTCCTCGGATTGCGTATTTCATTTTTGGGAAATCGAGCGTTCGGATTACGTAGAGCGGTCGGGTCGTTCGTACTTACTATAACTAACCTAATGAACTCATGAAGAAATTTCTCTTTCGTATCCTGATTCTCGCTGTATTTGCGGCGGTGGCGGGCTGCTCGTCCGATGAGGGCGGCGAAAATCCTGACATCCGATTTTACGCAGCTCCCTCCTCGCTCAATTTCGATGCGGGGAAGTCCGTATTGCAGCTCTCCGTCACGACCGGAACGCATTGGAAAATCACGTGCGATGCGGAGTGGCTGAGCGCTGTTCCGTCGGAGGGGACGGGGTCGGCGAAGGTCGGGATCACCGCGCAGGCGAATTCGCAGTCCGGGCCGCGCACGTCGTCGCTGACGATCGCTTACGGCGGTGCGGAGCCGGCCGTGATTCCCGTTTCGCAGAAGGTGAGCGAGGAAGACCGGACCGATCTGTTTGATTCGACCGAGGAGATGAAAAGTTACCTGAAAGCGCGTGTCGCCGCTTGTAATTACGCGGAATCGGTGACGACGACCGACGGGGGCATGCTGAAATTCGGGTTCAAAGACGCTGCGACGCGCGGTGTGGTGAAGGGTTCGATTCCGGTCTTTGCTGTCGGCAATGGCGGTTACTGGACGGCGGACGGCGCTGCGACGCCGGTCAAGGCCGACGAGGATGCCCTGCGCGGCGGATCGTCGCCGGCGGTTACGGATGCCGGCGGGAAGATTGCCCTGGACGGAGCCGATACGGGCGTCGCTGTTCCCGCGGGAGGCGCGGTTGCGCTGCGCTGCGTGCTTCACACGGGAAAGTACCTTTGTTTCTTTTTCGCGGACGGCGAAGTCATCCGGATCGGCAGCGAGCTGGACGGAACGTTCAATCCGCCGCTTCCCGCCGGAAAGAATCCCCTGAAAATACTCTTTATCGGAAATAGCTTTACGGTCGATGCCACGGAGCACCTGCCGGGAATGCTCGCCAGCGCCGGGATTACCCATGTACGCATGGTGCGGGCCTACCACGGCGGTTACAAGCTGCCCGAATTTTTCGAGAATTACGGGGCTCCGGACATCTGCACCTATTATTATTGCGAGCCGGGCGCGACGAAATGGTCGAACGACGGCACGCTGAACCGTTCGCTCAAAAGTATCGTCGAGTCGGATACGTGGGACATCGTAACGTTGCAGGAGCATACGGGTACGTACTGTGCGTGGGAATGGGACGAGACCGAGCGGGGCGCGATCAGCGGACTCTGCGATTACATCCAGCAGGCGCAGCCTCTCAACCGTCCTACGATCGGTTATATCATGGCTCAGGCGTACGGGAGTGCCCACGACCATTATCCGAGGTATTTCCCCGATCAGCAGGCGATGTTCGGGGCGATCGTTGGGCAGGTGCAGAAAATCACCGCGCAGACGTGCATTGATGTCGTGATTCCCTCGGGAACCTCGTTGCAGAACTTGCGGACTTCGTCGCTGAACAAGGACAACGGCATGGACCTCACGCGCGACCTCTACCATATGGATTACGGAATCAGCCGCTATGCCGCCGCTGCGACCGTGTTCCGGACGCTCCTGACGCCTTGCACAGGAATCAGCGTCGAAGGGAACGGTTACCGTTACTCGAATTCCAGCACTTCGACGACCGGTTATTCGACGCCGGTTACCGACGCCAACGCGCCGGTGGCGATCCGGGCGGCGTTGGAAGCCTGCCGGGAGCCGTATGCGGTTACCGACATGAGCAAATTCTGACGGAGATGCAGCATTGTTTACGGGATTCGGAACTCGTCGTGATGATGCAGAACGGCGACAAGGCGGCGTTCGGGGTGCTTTTCGACCGCTACTACGACTTGCTGCATACGTTTGCCAAACATATCGTCAAAGATTCCTGCGTGGCGGAGGATATCATCCAGAACGTCTTCGTCAAAATGTGGATGCGCAAGGAGCGGATCAACTCGAAACTCTCGGTGCGCAACTACCTGCTGGTGGCTGTGCGCAACGAGCTGTTCGATTACATGCGTCTGCGCTACAATCTGCTGCGCAGCGACATCAACGATGCGCTGCTCAATGTCGCCGACAGCGATACGGACATCTACGACTACGTCGATGTCCGCGAAAGGGTCGGATTCATCGACTCGGCGATGCGCTCGATGCCGGACAAACGGCGCGAAATATTCGCCATGCGTTACGACCGCAACATGACCAACGCCGAGATCGCCCATGCCCTGAATCTGTCGGTCCGGACGGTCGAAAAGCATATAGACCTGGCGATTAAACAAATCCGGAAGACGATTTCCGTAGTGTTGCTCTTTTTTGTGATGTTCTCCTGAAAACCCGATACCGATGGATACCAAGAAAAACTTATCGCGCGAACAACTGCTCGCCTACATGCAGGACGCGTGTACCGCGGAACAGGCGCAGCAGATACGCATGTGGTTGCGGGAAAGACTGAACGATCCGGCGCTGGACCAGTTGTTCAGCGATCTGCTGGATGCCGTTGAGATCGAATACGATCCGGAAGGGAAGGAGCGCATACGCCGCAGGCTGGATTCGATCATATCCGTCTGTCCCGCTCTGAATTCCCCCCCCCGCAAAAATAGGGCCCGGTGGCGGAGGTGGCCGCTCCGAATAGTCGAATATGCGGCCGTCATCGCGGCCGTCGCCCTGGCCTTTCATTACAGGCATGAGGCCAACACTCCGCGGCAGTGGGTGGAGGTTTACGCCGGAATGGGCGAACGGCGCGAGATCGTGCTGCCCGACAGCACGCATGTGTGGCTCAATGCCGGTACGAAACTGATCTATCCCAAAGAATTCAACCGGGCGATCCGTCAGGTCTATCTTTCGGGCGAGATGTTCGCCGACGTGAAGCATGATGAGGACCGTCCGTTCATCGTTTCGGCCGACCGGTTGGAGGTGAAAGTTCTCGGCACGCAGTTCAACCTCAAATCTTACCAGGAGGATGTCAAGTCGGAGGTGAGTCTCGTTCGCGGAAAGGTGTCGGTGGACATCAAGGCGTCGAAGATGAACGGGAAACTCATCCTCACGGCCGGAGATATTCTCCGTTTCAACAAGACCGACAATCACATCGATTTCCTGAATTTCGATCCCGATTCCTATGCGAACTGGATCGACAACGACAATTTCTTCTTCGTGGAGCAGACCCTCGGCGACATCGTGGCCGATCTGCGCCGCCATTTCGCCGTCGACATCATCATCACCGACAAGGCTCTGCGCGGGGAAACCTATTACGCCTCGTTCGTGAATAACGAATCGCTGGACGAAATCTTCGAAGCGCTTAACAAGGACCGTCTGTTCTCGGTGCGCCGCGAAGCCGAGGTTTATTATCTGTCGCCACCCCTAAAATAACCATATCATGTAGTGTATAAAAACCAATGGAGAAACCTTTAATGAATCTTTTTCTAAACTTCAAATCTTTGTGTAATGAATAAACTTTTACCTTCCGTCAAAAGTTTAATCACGCTTGCCGCAGTCCTGTGCTTCATGTTTCAGGCCCAGGCGGCCCTGGCTCAGAAAGTGAGCCTGTCGGTCCGCAATGCGACGATCAAAGCGGCGATTGAACGCCTGCAAAAGGATTACGGCTACTCGTTCGTCATCAAGACGAAAAATGCCGATTTGAACAAGACGATCACCCTGAACGTCAAGGACGAGGAGATCGGCGCCGTGGTTGAGAAAATGTTCGTCGGACAGCGTGTCGCCAGCAGCGTCGAGGGCAAGATGATCGCCATCATGTCCGCTCCCGCGAAAGAGGACCCTGCGGCCCGCGCTTCGGCCAATGCGGTCGTGAAGGGTGTGGTCCGCGACAACGCCGGGGCTGCGATCACCGGTGCGACGGTGATCGTCGACGGTACGACGATCGGAACCACGACCGATCTCGACGGTTCGTTCTCCGTTCGGATCGGGGCGCGTACGAATGTCCGTCTGATCGTTTCTTACCTCGGTCTGAAAACCCGCGAAGTGCAGGTGGACGATCCGGCCCGCTTCTATGAAATCCGCCTCGAAAACGACGACATGGCTCTCGACGAGGTGGTCGTCGTCGGTTACGGTACGCAGCGCCGCAGCCTGGTCACCAACGCGATCAGTCAGTTCAAACCCAACGAGGAGAATATGCGCAGCGTGATGTCGCCTTCGGAGCTGCTCCAAGGCCGCATCGCCGGCGTGTCGATTTCGACGAGTTCGGGTAACCTCGGTTCGGCCGAGAAGATGAGCATCCGCGGTTCCTCGTCGCTCAGCGCGAGCAACGAACCGCTCTATGTGATCGACGGCATTCCGCTGTCCAACAACTCCGCTTCGCTCTATTCGTTCGGCGAGAGCATGAGTTCGCTGGCGATGCTCAACCTGACCGACATCGAGTCGATCGAGGTATTGAAGGACGCTGCGTCGGCCGCCATCTACGGTTCGCGCGCCACCAACGGCGTCGTGCTGATCACCACCAAGCAGGGCCGCGAGGGCAAGTCGGAGGTCAAGGTCAACTACGGATTCAGCATCACGCAGTTCGCCAATCCGGGACGCCGTGAGTATGTCGGTTCGAAGCAGTACGTCGAGGTGTTCAACGAGGGCATCGACAACTACAATTTCCAGAACGGGTTCACGGTCAACAGTTCGGGGTATGTCAGGCATATACAGAATCCCTACGGGAATCTGCCCGATACCGATTGGCTCGACCTGATCACCCGCCTCGGCCAGTCGCATTATTTCGACGTGTCGTTCTCGGGCGGCAACGCGAAGACCAAATACTATCTCTCGGGCAGCTACAATTATCAGGAAGGCGTCATCAAGACCAACGACATTTCGAAGGTCAACCTCAAATCGAATATCAGCCATGAAATGTTCAAATGGCTGAAAGTGGGTGCCAACGTCAGCGGCAACTACCTGCACAACAACCGTATTCCGGGCGCAGACCTCGGTTCGACGATCATCGGCCGCGCCGTGCAGCAGCGTCCCTTCGACCGTCCCTACAAACCCAACGGCGACTATTACACGGGCGGAACCGACGAACTGCTGCTGCACAATGCCGTGCAGATTCTCTCGGAGGAGGTTTCCTATACGGACAACTACCGTTTCATCGGTTCGTTCTGGGCCGAGGCGCAAATTGTCAAGGGATTGAAGATCAGGGCTTCGTACAACAACGATTCGGCCTATACCTACGACTATGTCTATTACAACCAGAACCATCCCTACGCCGCCGACAACGGCCGTATTCTGGACCGCAACCGGTTCGTGATGACCAACACGGCGGACCTTTACGCCAATTACGACCGGAAGATCGGCGAGGATTTCGAGCTGGGCGCCATGGTGGGCCACTCGTTTCTGAAAACCAAGTCCCGCACGTCGTATATCGACGCGCAGAACTATCCCTCGCCGGCGTTCGATGTGGCGAGCGTCGCGGCGAACATCGTCGGTGCGAGCGCCGGATTGTCGGAGTATGCCATCGAGTCCTATTTCGCCCGTGTGAGCTTCGCCTACAAGGACCGCTATGTACTCAATGCGACGATCCGTACCGACGGCTCGTCGCGCTTCGCCCCCGATTGCCGCTGGGGATGGTTCCCGTCGGTTTCGGTGGGCTGGAACGTTTCGAACGAGTCGTTCTGGAATGCCGAGAAGACCGACCTGAAGATCCGTGCCAGCTATGGACGCACGGGTAATCAGGACGGAATCAGCAACTACGGCTGGCAGGCCCTCATTAGCGGCGGCGCCAATTACGGCGGTCAGAGCGGTATCGCCATCTCGTCGAGCGGCAACGACCGCCTGACGTGGGAGACCGCCGACCAGTATAACGCCGGATTCGACCTGAGTTTCCTGGGCGGCAAGATCAACATGATCGCCGACGTTTACCTGAAAAACACGAACAACCTGCTCTATTCGAAACCCGTGCATGCCACCACCGGTGAAACCTCGATCCTGAGCAACATCGGTTCGATGCGCAACAAGGGTATCGAGTTCACGATCAACACCCACTTCAACCTGGGCAAGGTGCAGTGGAACTCGTCGCTCAACATCGCGCGTAATGTCAACAAGCTGACCGCGCTGCTTGAAGACGACATGCTGTCCATCGGTTCCAACCGTGCGCTGAAAATCGGCCGGACGGTCGGATCGTGGTACATTTTCCGTAAGGACGGCATTTATCAGTATGACGGCGAGGTTCCGCAGACGCTCTACGACAAGGGCGTGCGCGCCGGCGACGTCAAATACTGGGACCGCAACGGCGACGGAAACATCACCGACGACGACCGTATCGTAACGGGCAATCCCAATCCCAAGTTTTCGGGCGGCTGGAATAACTCTTTCAAATATAAAGGGTTGGAGCTGAGCGTGTTCTTTACATATAGCTATGGCAACGACGTTTTCGCGTCGTGGATGGGTCACGCCAGCAAGCCGGGTTACACCCGGGCGCTGCTGAAAGAGTTCGCCGACAATCGCTGGACGGGTCCCGGGACGACGAACGAGTATCCGCGTGCCGTCTATTCGTACAGCGGATGGAATGCCAAAAACTCGACGGGGCTGCTCAAAGACGGTTCGTTCATCCGCCTGCGCTCGATGACGCTGGGCTACACGTTCCCGCAGCGGATGATTTCGAAGATTCACCTGAAAGGGCTTCGGCTCTATTTGCAGGGCGACAACCTCTTTCTGTGCTCGCGTTATCCCGGCTGGGACCCCGAGACGAGTGTGAACCTCGATCCGCGTTTTTACGGCGAGGACAACGACGGCGTGCCTCAGCCGCGCATCTTCAAACTGGGTGTTAACATCACTTTTTAAATCTCCGGAAACATGAAATCGCTGCATAAAACAATCATGCTCGCCCTGCTGCTCCTGACGGGAGCCTGCGGCAGTATGCTCGACATTGAACCGCATTCGGCGGTATCTCCGACAGTGGTCGGCCCCGACGATATCGATGCGCTGCGCATGGGTATGTACAACAAGGTGCAGGAGGGTCCCACCTACTATTCCTATATCGCTTTCGACCTTTTCGGCGGCGAGCTGATGACCAGCACCGGCCGGCCGATCGATCTGATAAACTCGCTCTCCAATGCGCTGCACACGTTCGTCAGCAGCCAGTGGAACGGTTATTACAAGGCGCTCCTGCAAGTGAACAACGTTATGTCGATTGCCGAAGGACTGGCCGACAGCCCTTTGAAAAACCGCGTGCTGGGTGAGTGCCGCTATTTCCGGGCTTACATCTATCTGTGCCTGGTAACCCGTTTCGGCGATGTGCCCGTGCTGCGTCAGAATACGCAGGCCAAGGTTTCGCGCGATCCGGCCGCGGACGCCTGGGCGTTGGTCGAGGAGGACCTCGATGCGGCCGCCGGCTACCTGAACGGACTGACCGCCGACAGCTATTATTATGTTTCTCCGCAGGCCGTCACGGCGCTCAAAGCCCGTGTGAAACTTTATCTGGGCAAGAAAGGGGAGGCGAAGGAGCTTGCCGAAAGTCTGATCGGAAATTCGCGTTTCGCGTTGGACAGCTTCGATAAGATATTCCGCGGCAAGGCCAACACGGAGGTGATCTTCGCTTTTTCGTGTCTGACCGAGGACGGTTCGTCGATCAAGATTTCCAACCAGTTCTACTCCTACAACCACCCCAACAAGGGCAGCTACAACTACCGTCCTGCGGGCGAGGTGATGACGATGTACGCCGACAACGACCTGCGCAAGGAGATATCGATCACCACGCTCGACAACCTGAATTTCATCAACAAGTACCCCAGCGGGCAGACCGGATCGGACCCCGTGGTCATTTCGCGTTTGGCCGAGATGTACCTGATAAGCGCCGAGGCGCAGGGGTTGAACGGCGGTCTCGACCGGCTCAACGAGCTGCGTGAGAAGCGCGGCCTCGGAAAGGTGAGTCCGGCCAACGAAGCCGAATTCCTGACGGCGGTGCTCGACGAGCGTCGTTTGGAGTTCCTGGCCGAAGGTTTCCGCTGGTACGACCTGGTGCGCACCGGAAGGGCTACACAGACGCTCGGCACGAAGGACTATCAATGCCTGATGCCGCTTCCGAGCCGGGAGCTGCTTTACAATCCGAATCTCAAACCGAATAACCCGGGTTATTAGCGGATTTGTCCAAAATGCTTAAAACCATGAAAACGATGAAAAACTATAAGTATATGATTGGGCTGCTGTTGTGCGCATGGCTGTTCGCGGCGTGCGACAACTCGAATGCCTTCGATGAATATGCCGCATACAGCACCAAGGCGCAGACTGCCTGGGGGCAGAGCATCGTCGAGGGGTCGAACGGTTATGTAGGTCACGTGAAGAGCGATTCGGCCTATACCCTGGCCGACGGCGTGGATGTGTTGGAGATGGCTTTTTTGGCCGACGACGGACTGGCCATACAGATGTTCCTGTTCAAAATCGAACTGAGCGACCGGATTACTCTGCGCACGACGCTTGCCGACGACAAGGACGCTGTGGGGACCGGTCAGACGATCATGAAACAGCTCGAAGCCATGCGGAAAAACGGCAGGAAGGTGCTGGGCGGAACCAATGCCGATTTTTTCAATACGACGACTTTCATTCCCTACGGCGTCTGCTGGCGCGACGGCGTGTGCGTGAAGAGTTCTTTCAGCCGTGAGGACTGCAATGTCTTCGTCATCTCGACGGATAACGAGGCTTTCTGCCTCACGACCGAAGAGTATGCACAGTTCAAAGCTGACGGGAAGATCCGCGAAGCGGTCTGCGGCCGCAGTACGCTGCTGCTTAGGAACGGCGTGCAGCTGGACCAGAGTTCCAGCACGATGCCTGCCGCGACGATGGAGCCGCGAACCGCAATCGGCGTGTCGCAGGACGGCAAGACGGTTTACCTGATGGTCGTGGACGGCCGCAACTTCTACTATTCGAACGGTGCGGATCTGTACGACCTGATGAATCTCATGTCTGCCTGCGGTGCGGGCGATGCCCTCAACCTCGACGGCGGAGGCTCTTCGACCTTCATTGCCAAAGACGCGGGATCGGGCGAACTGAAACTGCTGAACTGGCCGACCGACAAAGGCGGCGTCATGCGCGACGTGGCGACCGGATTGGCGATTGTTGAACAATAAACGACGGAACAGATGAAAACGATATTCCAATACCTGCTCCTGACGCTTGTGTGCGCGGGTTTCGGCGCTTGTCAGGATAGCAGCGACGATACGGCCTTCACTCCGCAGACTCCCGTGCTGACGTTCGAAGAATCGGGGATCACGGCCGAGAAGGGCACGAAAGATTACGAACTTACGATCAATTCCAACCTGCCGTGGCGCATCGAATGCGATAAGGACTGGGTTTCGTTCGATCCTTCCTACGGACCGGGCGACGCCAAGATTACGGTGACGGTGTCGGCCAACCGCACGCTCGAAGAGCGTTCGGCGACGATTTCGGCCTATGTCATCAAGGGCGAGAACACCACGCTGCCCGTAAAGCAGGCCGCTGCAAGCGCTTCGGACCTTGCGACGAACTATTACGTCAAGGCCGACGGCGCGGCTGACAAGGACGGTCTTACGTGGGAGACTGCCACGACGCTGGCCAATGCGATCGACCTGGCGATGAACGGCGACGTGATCCACGTGGCCGCAGGTTCCTACGTGCCTTCGGTTCCGTTGACGGGTATGAAGACCGCGCTGGACAACACGTTCGAAATCCACAGCAACTTTGCGATGATCGGCGGCTACCCGGCCGATGCGACCACGGGTGCGGTGGCCGATCCCGAAGCGAACGAGACGATTCTGGACGGTAACAAGGCCGTATGCCATGTCGTAGCCGTCACGGCGGTTAAGACAACCGGTATGAAGGCCACGCTCGACGGTTTCACGATCAAGAACGGTTCGTCGCAGTTCGAAATGGTGGCGAGCACGGCGATCAACGGCGTGAAATTCTACCAGAGCTACGGCGCGGGCATTTTCATCGGCAATTCGCGGGTGGATGTGCTGAACTGCAAGATCGTCGACAATACGGACATCCGAATGGGCGCGATCCGCGTCGATGCGGGAGCCGAGGCGCTGTTCGACAACTGTCTGGTGGCGGACAACGCGACCAAGTCGACGGTCACGTACAACTGCGGCGGTTTGTGGGCCGACGGAACCGCGCTGCTGCGGATCAACAACTGTACGTTCAACAACAACAAGGCATCGGGCGTGGCTCCCTGTATCTACATCTTCGGCGATACGGGCGGCAAGACCAATGTGCTGATAAGCAACTCGACGATCTCGGGCAACAGCGTCAACCCCGAGCATGCGACCCGGAACGGCGGCGGCATCTACGTCCGCGAGAACGGCAACCTGGTGATCGTCAACTCGACGGTCTACGGCAACAACGCCGGCAAGGGCGCGGGTATCGCGGTCTACGGCACGGCGGCCAAACCGAGCAAGGCGGTGATCGTCAGCTGTACGATTGCCGGGAATGCCACGGTGACGGCCGGAAGCGGAGCCGGATTGCAGCAGGCGGCTGTCGGAGGCGCCGTCGAGGTCTACAATACGCTGATTTCCGGAAACACGACGGACGGTGCGGCCGACGATGTCGCCTGGTTCAAGGGCGCAAGCTACAAGGTTGCCAACTCGATCATCGGCAATACGGTTTACAATGCCGAGGGAGGCGTTGTTGCCGGCGCTGCGTTCGATGCGGCCACGATGCTCAGTCCGCTGGGCGAAAACGGCGGTGCGACGAAGAGCTGCGTGCTGCTGGGCGATGTAAACCCGGCCCGTCAGTACGGAATGTCGCAGTCGGAGCTTCGGATTCTGGGCGAAAGCCTCGATCCGGCATTCGGCGAGGCGATCTCCTCGGTGGATCAGACCGGCGCCTCGCGCGAGGGCAGGACGGTCGTCGGAGCCGTTGTGAAATAGTGGATTTTTCGAAGCGTACCGGTGCGAACCGGTACGCTTTTTCTTATCTTTATGTGATGAAACATTACGGAATCGGACTGCTGTTCGCAGTCTTTTGTGCGATTTCGGCATTTGCCGGAGAGCCTGTGCCGCGGCTGAGGGTCGGTTCCTCGTCGGGGATTTTCGGTCCGGTCGGGAACTGGACCTACGAAACGTTCGCCGAGGCGAAGAAGGCAGGAATCGACGCTGTGGAAATCAGCGCGTCGAAGCTGTTCCTGGACAAGGAGATGACCGACGAGAGCCGGATCGAGGCCCGTTGCCGGCAGTTGAAGCGTGATCTGAAACGGGCCGGTATCGAAATCTGGTCGGTGCACATGCCTTTCGGAAAGGAGATCGACCTTTCGCAGACCGACGAGGCGATCCGGCGTAAAAGCGTCGAACTGCACCGGCGCCTGTTGCGTTTCTGCCGTATACTCTCACCGCGGATCGTGCTGTTCCACCCGAGCTGGTATCTCGGGCACGGAGAACGCGACGAGCGGATCGCCTGCCTGGTGCGTTCGGTCGGGGAGCTGCTTCCGGACGTGAAGAGGATCGGCGCCGAAATGGTTGTCGAGAACATGCTGGGGCATGAACTGGTCAGGGACGAGAACTACGAACGTCCGCTGGGCCGGACCGTCGAAGAGGTGCTGCACATCATGTCGCTGCTGCCCCGGGAAGTGAATGCCGCCGTGGATACCAATCATATCGACAATCCCGAACTGCTGATCCGTGCGCTGGGGACCCGGGTGAAGACGATTCACGTCAGCGACGGCGACGGACGCAACGAGTGCCACGACCTGCCGTGGCAGGGCCGGGGCGACAACGACTGGGCCGCGGTGCTGAAAGCGTTGTACGAAGATGCCCGTTACCGGGGCGTCTTCATGTACGAGGTGAAGAAGGCGGAGTTTTCGGAACTGAAAGACTGCTACGACAAGATGTACGAACAGTACGTGCGGTCGGTGCGGTAGGAAACGCGCTGTTTTATGGAAAACGCGGTCCGATGAAATCCATCGGACCGCGTTTTTTAATTCCGGGGCCGTCGGCGTTTACCTGCGGACCACGATGCAGTTGGGCACGCCGCGCTCGCCTTCGTGGTCGAAACGGCGGTTGTCGTAGGGATGGTTGAGCACGCCTTCGCGGGCGGTCCAGAGCGTCGAGGAGCCTCCGCCGTCGAGGTTCAGTGCTTCGACAAGTCCCAGCTGCCGGGCGATATAGGCCGTTTCGGCAATGGTCGTACCTTCTCCCTGGCCTTTGAACCGCCCGTCGATTACGGCCATCACGACCGTTCCGTCGGCGCGTTTGCCGATCAGCGTGCGGGGATGGCGGCGGGCGTAGAAGCTGCTGCCGGAGGTGTATTCGACCGTTTTGCCCTTCTCGATGAGCACCGGGCCTGCGGCCAGCGCCGAACGGTAACGCCGCGCCACGTCGGGATAGTCGGTCGTGTCGCAGCGGAAAATCTCCATCCGGCGGCCTTTACGGTCCTTGAAAGCTATCACGCCGTTGGTGCGGAATGTTTCTTCGGGGGTGGTGCGTCCCACGATTTTTTTGTCGAGCAGTACGAATGTCACGGGCTCGAAGGTCTTCACGTTGAAATAACTGCCGTTGGCGGCGATGTCGGCTCCGGCGGCTTTGCCCAGATTGCTCGTGGCGTCGGCCCGGCGGTCGAGATGGATGATTTCGGTTGTGAATTTGCGGCCGGGATAGGTGGCGACGGAGATGCTTTGGCGCGAGCCGAACAGGTCGATCTGTGCGTAACGGCATTGGGCGCCGTCACCCAGATCGGTCGTGTGCCATTCGGCGGTGGCGAATGCGATGGAGTCTCGGGGTGTCTGGGCCGCGGCGTCGAGCGAACAAAGGAGCAGCAGGGCTCCGAGTACAGTTTTGGTCATAGTTCGTATAAACGTGTTAGTATACACAAAATTACGTATTTAGCACGGATTTAGCAAGAGTTCGCCAGGCTATTTTCGCAAAAAAACGACTGTCGTTTTGCTGTTGCAACGAAAGCGCCTCCGAAAACATTCGGAGGCGCTTTCGTTATGCAATCGGCCGCGGTTATTCGGCCTTGGTGTAGACCGTGCCGGTGCCTTCGATCGTCAGGGTGTATTTGCCCTCGGCATCCTTGGCGATCACGCCCGTTTCGGTGAAATCGATGGTCTGGCCGTTGCCGACGCTCTCTCCTTTGAGCAGGATTTTGTCGGCCTCGCCCTGGAGTTCCCACGACGAATAGACCAGCGTGGCCATGTTGATCGACCGTGCTGCGCCTTCGACCAGGATTTCGATGCCCATCACACCTTCGGGGTTGATCGGGTCGGGCATCGTCCACCGGCCTACGGCTTCGGCGTAGGTGGGGTCGGCGGCGATCTTCGTGGCGGCGGCGCCGTCTTCCAGTTTACCCGTGTAGTCCACGACGACCGGGGCGCCCAGCAGCAGCCCCTCGGCCTCGCTCTTGTCGGCATCCATTGTCGAGAAGGTGTAGGTCTCGTCGGCGGTCAGCGCTTTGACGGTGACGGTGTTCATCGATGCGTCGGCGATAATGCCCTCGAAGGTCTTCGGGGTGTTGTCGGCGCAGGCTGCCAGCCCGCAGAGGGCCACGGCAGTCGTCAGGAGTTTGATGCTTTTCATTTGCTTGTATTGTTAACGGTTTTTGATGTATTCGTCGATCGCCCGGGCCGCTGTGCGTCCGGCACCCATGGCCAGGATTACCGTTGCGGCGCCCGTTACGGCGTCGCCCCCGGCGAAGACGCCCTTGCGGGTGGTGGCTCCGTGCTCGTCGGCCGTGATGCAGCCCCGGCGGTTGGTTTCGAGCCCTTCGGTCGTGGCCGCCAGCAGCGGGTTGGGCGAGGTGCCCAGCGCCATGATGACCACGTCGCAGTCGATTTCGAACTCCGAACCCTCCTTCACCACCGGTGACCGGCGGCCGCTCTCGTCGGGTTCGCCCAGCTCCATCTCCACGCACCGCAGGCCCGTCACCCAACCTTTTTCATCGCCGAGGACTTCGGTGGGGTTGGTCAGCATGCGGAAGCGGATGCCCTCTTCCTTGGCGTGGTGGACCTCCTCGACGCGCGCCGGGAGTTCCTTTTCCGAACGGCGGTAGACGATCGTCGCCTCCGCGCCCAGCCGCCTGGCCGTGCGTACGGCGTCCATCGCCACGTTGCCGCCGCCCACGACCACCACGCGCTGTCCGACGTAGATCGGGGTGTCGTACTCCTTGTCGTAGGCGTGCATCAGGTTGGCCCGTGTGAGGAATTCATTGGCCGAGACCACGCCGTTGAGGTTCTCGCCCGGGATGCCCATGAAACGGGGCAGTCCGGCTCCCGAGCCGATGAAAACGGCGTCGTAACCCTCCTCGTCCAGCAGCGAGTCGATCGTCACGGTGCGGCCCACGATCACGTCGGTCTCGATCTCCACGCCCAGCCGCTCGACCTGGGCGATTTCGCGCGCCACGATGCGCTCTTTCGGGAGGCGGAACTCGGGGATGCCGTAGACCAGCACGCCGCCCGCTTCGTGCAGCGCCTCGAAAATCTTCACGTCATAACCCATGCGCGCCAGGTCGCTGGCGCAGGCCAGTCCGGCCGGGCCGCTGCCAATGACGGCGACTTTGCGGCCGTTGCGCACGGCGGCGGGCTGTACGGGGGCGCCGTGTTCGAGTTTCCAGTCGCCGACGAAGCGTTCGAGCTTGCCCACGGCCACCGGTTCGCCTTTGATGCCGAGGATGCACGCCCCTTCGCACTGGCTCTCCTGCGGGCAGACGCGGCCGCAGATCGAGGGCAGCGAACTGTCCTCGGAGATGATGTCGGCGGCCTCCTGCAGCCGGCCTTCGTGCAGGGCGGCGATGAAGTCGGGGATGCGGATGCCCACGGGGCAGGCCCCGACGCAGCGGGGATTCTTGCAGCGCAGGCAGCGCGAGGCTTCGAGTGCGGCCTCTTCGAGATTGTAGCCGTAGCAGACCTCCTCGAAATTGGTCGCACGGATGGCCGGGTCCTGTTCCCGCACCGGCACGCGGGGTATCTTGTTTGCCATGGTTTACTTGTCTAATCCGATCCTACATTCGTGTCCTGCCTTGCGTTCGGCCTCGATGGCCGCGGCGCGCTGCTCCTGGGTGCGGTACATGCCCTGACGGCGCATCGCCTCGTCGAAATCGACCTCGTGGGCGTCGAACTCCGGGCCGTCGACGCACGTGAAGCGCGTACGTCCGCCGACCGTCACGCGGCAGGCGCCGCACATGCCCGTACCGTCGACCATCAGCGCGTTGAGCGACACGGTGGTCTTCAGACTGTATTTCTTCGTGGTGAGGGCCACGAACTTCATCATGATCATCGGTCCGATGGCCACGCATTCGTCGTAGTGCCGGTCCTGTTTTTCGACGAGTTCCTCGATGACTTGCGTCACCAGTCCTTTGAAGCCCTCCGAACCGTCGTCGGTGGCGATGTAGAGGTTCTCGGCGACGGCCCGCATGGCGTCGGTATAGATCAGCATATCGCGCGTCTTCGCGCCGATGATGACGTCGGCGCAGACTCCGTGTTCCCGGAGCCATTTGACCTGCGGATAGACCGGGGCCGTGCCCACTCCGCCCGCCACGAAGAGGTAGTGCCGTTTGCGAAGTTCCTCGACGGGGATTTTGACGAACTCCGAGGGGTGGCCCAGCGGCCCTGCGAAGTCGGCGAGGGCGTCGCCCTGTTCGAGTGCGCATATCTTGCGCGTCGAGGCGCCGATGGCCTGCGTGACGATCGTCACGCTGCCCTCCGCGGCGTCGAAATCGGAGATCGTGAGCGGAATGCGTTCGCCGTGTTCGTCGACGCGCACGATGACGAATTGTCCGGGCTGTGCCGAACGCGCTACGCGCGGTGCGAGGACCTTCATCAGCCAGATGCCTTCCGCGAGGCTTCGTTTTTCAAGAATGGGGTACATTATGTCGTATTAAGTGTTTGTGTGTCACTCTTCGATGATCGCCGTGATCCGCAGGCGCCGCATCGGACGCACGGGGTCGTTGGTCACCACCATGAGGTGCTCCGTCAGCACGCCGAAATCCTGCGTCGCGGGGTCGAGGAGCACTTCGGCCCGGAACGAATCCCCCGGGGCTACCGTCCTGCCCGGCGCGAGCGTCGTGGCGATGTGTCCTTCGCCCTCCACGGCCCGGACGATCAGCGGTGCGTCGCCCGTGTTCGAAAGCGTGAACGACAGCTTCCGCCGCGGACCCGTGTGCTTCACCGGGCCAAATTTAAGGATATTTTCCGAGAATTCGGCCCTCGGGCTCTTTTGTGCCGCATCGGCAAGCCGCGCGTCGACGCCGATGCCGTGCGCTACGATCGTCGTGCCGTTGCTGCGGCCGTCGACGGCGACCTCCAGCGCATCGCGCAGGGTGCCGTAGCGGGGTTTGCCGGCCGGGATGAGGTAGGAGAGGTTGATCTCGCCCCGCTGGCCCGGTGCGATCCGCTGCGGAGCGTCTACCTGAAGCAGGCCGCTCTCGTCCTGCGGGCGCAGCGAGAGCCGGACCGTGCGGTCCGAGGCGTTGGCATAGCCGATCGACCCCTGCACCTGCCTGCCCTGATATATATAGGAGAAGGCGCTGAGGGTCGTGGACAGCCGCAGGCCCCCGCCGGCGTCGACCGGGTAAAGTTCTTCGAGGCTCTTTTCGCGCGGCGTGACATTGCCCTGTACGGTGATCGAGGCGACTTTCTTCCGCTCGTTGGAGTAGACCCACAACTCCTTGGTGAAGGTGCCGGGGCGGTTCATGGGATCATACGTGACGGTGATCTGCGTCTTGCCGCCCGGGGTGACGGGCTGGCGCGAGAATTCGGGCACCGTGCAGCCGCAGGAGGTCACCACGTCGAGGATCACCAGCGGCTTGTCGCCGCGGTTGACGCCCGTGAAGGTGTGGCTGACGCGGCCGTCGCTCTCGCGGATGGTGCCGAAATCCCAGGTGTCGGGTTCGAAAACCAGACGGGCCTGTGCGGAGGCGGAAAAAGCGGCGAACGCCGCGATAATGAGGAGTATGATTCGTTTTGCTGACATCGGTTCAGTTGTTGTGGGACATGCAAAGATACTTTTTTTGCGAAAATTTCGTGCAATAATTTTGCAGGAATGAATTTTTGACCTATATTTGCACTCCGAAACGATGGAACAACTCGTTTCAACTGCCTGAATAGCTCAGTTGGTTAGAGCACATGACTGTTAATCATGGGGTCCTAGG